>Ga0247843_1001177_pt1 | contig 55604 bp, 62 predicted proteins | sample LaCruzMarch2017__FD_192420 | JGI IMG/M metagenome (GOLD analysis project Ga0247843, IMG submission 192420) | Freshwater microbial communities from meromictic Lake La Cruz, Castile-La Mancha, Spain - LaCruzMarch2017_8m | ecosystem: Environmental > Aquatic > Freshwater > Lake | place: Spain...
TTTCCATTAGCGACCTCCAAGTCGTTAAAGATTAAGTGTTTTTTGGTTACTTAATTATGGAACATCGGGGTTCAAAATCACAATTCTTCACACCCATTTCGGTGTCATTTTCAATGGTTCAATTCGAGCGAACATCAAAGGTGAATCGCGTAAACACGTGCATCTTTTGGCAGGTGTCAAAAGCTTGAGCAGTCAAAGGGCCCATTGTGAGGGTTAGGGCCTATAAAACATGGCATGAGGCTTGTAAGAGAAGCGTTAATCACATTTTAAAGGACAACTCATGAAAGCGAGAATTTTTGTTACCTTATCGACCTTTTTGTTTGTTTTAGTTGCTTGTAAAAAAGTTGATCGCAGTATGTATCTTGCAACACCTAGACCAGTGGTGAATACTTCTGAATTCAAACTAAAGGTAGCTGTTGTCAAAGGTTTGAAATGTCATTTGAGTAACGAGAATGAACAAAAAGAAGTCTTTCTTGAATTCACAAAAAATGAAGCAGATGTGACGACTCTACAGATTCACGATTTTTTAAGTGCTTATAAGATACATTTTTTATTTAGTGTCTTTGATGGTTATACGCTCATGCCTGTAATATTACAAACAACCTCACAGGACGAAGTCCTTGAAGGAACAGTACCATTAATCTATAAGGATAAAGCCTTGTTAACGCAAGAAGGTGAGTCGTCTACAATCAGCGGAAAAATCACCTGGAATAAAACTGAGAAAACTGCCGTTATTGAATCAAAACTTTATATTATTAAATCAGACTCAACAGTTGAGATTACCCCATATAAAGAATTGGGTATCATCAATGAGTGTGAGTCTTTTGAAGCTCAGAAATAATTATTCAATCGGAGGAAAATACTCATTTACGATGATAGGTAAGGCCCCAAAAATCAACGATGCCACAAGAGGGCCTATAAATAGTCCAGGAAGGCCAAACATAATAACTCCACCGATAACAGCAAGAAGGCCGATGAAAGGATGAACTTCCACTTCCCCGAGGGATCCAAGAAAGGGACGAATAATATTGTCTGAGATCCCTGATACGACTGCCACTACCATCATTCCAATTCCTGCACCCACTCGTCCCTCAATAAAACAAATGGCACCTAAGAGCGCTGCTAGGGGAGCGGCCCCAATGATAGGAATGAATGAGAAAATGTAAGTGATAAAAAAGACCAAGAAAAAATCACCAACATCAAATATTAAAGCACCAACGGAAACAATAGATGCCTGAAGCACACCAGTTATGATGTTTGAGAAAAAAACTTCTCGGCAGCAAACTTTGAGCATAAGAATAAAACGATCACTATTTTCTTTTGAAAAGAAAAAATAGCGGTCAAAAAGCTGGCGGATTTTGTCTGATTCTTTTAAAAAAAAATAGACCGATAAAATCGTGATAAAACCCAACATGAAAATGACTGGCAATTCGGTAACAAAATCACTGAAGGTTCTTGAAAGAACTGTTCCCCCGTAACTTACGAGACTACTTATTCTATTATCCACAAGAGTTTTATCAATGCCATAGATTGCACACATGTTATCGATAAATTTATGCATAGAAGTCGTAAATCTTAAACTGATCTCACTTAAGTTCGCATTATGTAGAAGATCAGAGATGATACGAGAACCACGGATAAAAAAAGCAACGACAGGAACAAAACCAACGAGTCCAAGAATTAAGCTGAAAAAAACAAGACTCAAGCTACGGGAGAGTCCTTTACGCATAAGGAAATCCACAAAAGGGGAAAGGGCCATGGCCAGAATTCCACCTAAAACGATGGAAATCATAAAAGGCATCATGATATAAAAGGTTAAGCTCAGAAGAATAAAGGAAAATGCTATCTTAAAAAAATTTTTTAAAACGATATTAATAAAAGTTTCTTTCATTGTGTTTTAGTCTCATTTTTTCTTTTAGTTATGTTTTTCAAATTTTAGACGGTTATAAACGAGCATACGGTTGTTTGCTGGCATTTCATGGTCATGAATAAGTTCAAATCCATTTTTTACCATATTGGAGTGCACATCTTCAAATGACCTGATACCCATTAAAGGGTCTTTTTGTTTGAGACTCTCGTCAAAAGCAGCATTACTCTCTGATGTGAATTCACCCTTGTATTTAAAAGGCCCATAAATGGTAGCACGTGATCCTTCACGTAATCTGTGACCTAATAACTTCATAAAAGACTTACATTCTTTCCAGTTCATAATGTGAAAAGTGTTGGCAGTAAAAACAACATCAAATTTAACTTTAGGGAAATCATCTTTACTCACATCCAGTCTCACAGGGTCCTGAATGTTGGTAAGTTTTGCTTCCTTGAACCATAATTTCATGCCGGGTATATTCTCTGAAAGATCTGATGGATACCATTCAAGAAGTTTAAAGTGTGGAGCGAAATAGACTGCATGTTGGCCAGTACCAGTACCAATTTCTATAAGCCGTCGATCTGTCGGTAGAATAACAGTTTTAAGTACTTCTAAAATGGGATCTCTGTTCCTTTCGCAGGCAGGTGAAAATGGCTTTTCCATGCGTTCCTTTTAGGGTTAGTGAATCCCTCTTCTATCATTTGATGCAAGGCTTTCGCCAGCTCTAAAATAATCTTCATTTTTCCTTGTTTTGGATAAAACGTACCGAATCTTCTCAGGGGACCCCATGCTTCTTGCGTATTTATAAGATTTCTTAATTTATTCAGTTATTATACAAAACGGGAATGTTTCATTTTATGCTAACTCTATGATTAAAATTCTATACATTGAAAATGATATTGCGACTCGACATTTAATGAGGGCCCTCCTACCAAAAGACATTGAATTTCATGAAGCAGGGAGCGTTTCAGAAGGCGTTGACCTTTTGCATTCTCATCATTTCTCTCTTGTTATGATTGACCTATGTCTAAAAGATGGAAGTGGATTTGAGTTGATCGAATATATTAAGAAAAAAGAATTCTTTTTAATGCCGATTATTTTTATCGTGACAGCGTCGGATACAGAAGAGGATCATATTAGGAGTCATGATTTAGGTGTTGATGAATACCTGACAAAACCTTTGAGAAGTAATGTCTTTAAATCAATTGTTGAGAAACATCTCAAAAGAACAGAGTTCATCCCTGCTGACATTAAAAAAGTTGGACCGTTGATGATCGATAATAAAAAAATGCAAGTAAAGCTGGTTAATGAAGACAAATTGAAAGAATTATCTCTCACGCTTAAAGAATATAAACTTCTTATTAAATTTACTGATCATCCCGGAATAAGTTTTTCACGACAGCAGTTATTTGAAGATGTTTGGAATTCATGCGAAGAACCCCAGTCTCGTACCATTGATATGCATGTGAGTGCTTTGAGAAAAAAGCTAGGAGACTATGGAAATAATATTTTTTCAGTGCGTGGTAAAGGTTATTCTTTTAATCCAGAACATGGTCAAGAAGCTCCGTAACGAGTGGATGAGTGAATGTAAACTTGGAGGTCGTCTCTGTGAATAAAATACAAATAGCCATGATGTTTTTTTGTCTTACTTCAACGGCATTTGCCCAAAAAATAGAACTCAGGAACAAATTAACACCCATACAATATCACGTGACTCAAGAGAAGGGGACCGAGAGGCCATTTCAGAATGAGTATTGGGATCATAAAGAGGCCGGAATCTATGTTGATGTGGTTTCAGGGGAAGCACTTTTTAGTTCTCTTGATAAATATGATTCTGGAACTGGATGGCCAAGTTTTACTAAAAGCATTGATGAAAAAAATGTAACTATAAAACTTGATATTGATCTTTCTCTTCCACGTACTGAAATAAGAAGCAAACAAGGTGATTCACATTTAGGACATGTTTTTAATGATGGCCCCAAAGAGAAGGGTGGTAACAGGTATTGTGTGAATTCGGCCTCGCTGAGATTTATCCCCGTAAAGGATCTTAAAAAAACTGGTTATGCAAAATATCTTCCCTTGTTTGAAAAGTAAGAGGGCATTATGAGACATATTTTTATTTTAGTATTAAGTTTATTATCAACCTTAGTTTTCTCTCAGACAGAGGCGATTTTAAGAGGTACAGATTCCAAAAATATTGAAACGGCTGTTCTGGCAGGCGGCTGCTTTTGGGGTATGGAAGACATTATCCGAAATATTCCTGGAGTCTTGAGTACCGATGTTGGATATTCTGGAGGAGAAAAAAAGAGTGTGAAGTATGAGGAAGTTAAAATGGGTCATACTGGACACGCCGAATCCGTAAAAATTCTTTTTGACCGGAGTAAAGTTAGTTATGAAACCTTATTGACCTATTTTTTTCGAATGCACGATCCTACAACTCTTAACCAGCAGGGTAATGATAAAGGGCCCCAGTATCGTTCAGCTATTTTTTATATGAATCAGGAGCAGAAAAAACTGGCCGAGATGATGATAAAAAAAACAAATCAGTCTAAGAAGTGGAAAAAGGCCGTCATTACTGAATTGCGTCCATTTTTACATTTTACTGAAGCCGAAGAATATCATCAGGACTATCTGAAAAAAAATCCAAACGGTTATACTTGTCACTGGCTCAGATAAAAAGGGGAGGGCATTGTGGCCCTTAATATAATGCCTTTGAAAACATTCATACAATTTATGATGAATGTCTCCAAAGGCTTCCTTCGTTTTTTAATTATGCTTAAATAACTTCCAGTCAGTGTAAATCCCGGCAAGTCTAGGTTGAACTAAACGCTGGTACCGATAGAATAAGTCTGCACGTGGGGCATCTTTTTCAGCGTGCTGAGCAAGTATTGATAAAACCTCAATGTACGATAGGGCCTGCTGAAGAGTCTCAGCATGCATCATCAAACTCTCAATCCCTTTCTGTTCCTGCCATGATTTAAGATTAAAAAGTTTTTCAATGTTTGCAAGATTTTTATCAAGTTGAGGTCGCAAACACTTGATAAGAAGTTTTGCTAGATTCTTTTTGAACTCATAATTAAGTTCAAACATCTTTTTTTCAAATTCATTTTTACCATTAAATAAGGCACCAACAGTTTTTGTATAAATAAGAACTGAAAAATATTTTTGTGGGTTTTTCATCACCACTTTAATCAGATCTTTCATTGCCATGAGGGCCTGAATTTGAGTTGTGCCTTCATATAAAAGAGGTCCAAAACTATCACGATGAAGTCTTTCTGCGTCGTATTCTTGCATGAAACCGTAACCACCTAAACCTTGAATGGCCCTCTGTGAGAAAAGAGTATAAGTCTCAGCTCCATAGGCCTTAACAAGAGGAGTGCGGCGTCTGATAATCTTTTTCGCTTCTTTATAAAGTTTTTGTTCTTTATCGCTGAGGTCATTTGTCGTGCGCTCTTTCATATCAAAATACTGATAAAACTCAAAATGAGACATCGTATCTACAATTAAAGTCCGGAAAGCATCACGTTCAGTTTCGTAATCTTCTAAATTTCTTTTATAAAGAGGGAGTTCTGTTAATGGACGGCCAAATTGTGTACGAGTCTCAGCATAGGAGCGCATGAAATGAAGACAGGCCTCCATCCCACCTAGAGTTTGCATTCCTACAGCAAGACGGGCCTCATTCATTAGGTGAAGCATAATTTGGAAACCCTCATTCTCTTTCCCCATGAGAATGGCCTTTGTATTTTCATAAACCACTTCACAAGTCATTGATCCATGAAGACCCATTTTTTCTTCTATCTTTCCAATCTTATAGTTTGATTTTTTTGTTCCATTTTCATCAATGAATTCTTCGGCCAAGAAAAGGGAAATTCCGGCAAGACCTTCAGGAGCACCTTTAATTCTTGCAAGTACAAGACCTAAACCGCCACCACCATTGGTAATAAAAATTTTTGTTCCGTTGATGTGATAAGTTCCATCCGCCTGTTTAGTGGCACTGGCACGAAGTGATCCAACGTCAGATCCTGCTCCTGGTTCAGTAAGACACATCGATCCACTAATTTCTCCTCGAACAATCTTAGGAATAAGTTTTTCTTTTGAAGCTTCATCACCAAATCTTTCAATCATGTCAGCTATTGATGTGAAAAAACAAATCTGAGTGGCCGATGAGATACAAGCGCGGTTCATTTGACCAAAAGCGATCATAGGCACGATGAGCGGAAGTCCAAGACCTCCGTAGTGTTTTGAAACACCTAGACCAAAAATTTCTAAGTTTTTAGCTTCTTCATAAAGCTCTTTAAGAGGTTCAGTGATTTGAACATGGCCATCAACTAATTGACCAGAGCCGACGGAATCTAGTTTGCGTGCACGTGGAGCAATCTTATTGGCGGTCCAGTCACCGGTGTTACTTAAAATTTCTTCGAAAAAAGAAATGACTTCCTCTTTTGAATTAAATCCCTCTTCAGTCGGAAAACTAGGATAATAGATCGGTATAATAGCATCCCAGTCCACCATATTTTTGAAGAGGTATGACCATTCTTTAGAGTCAGTATAAAAATTCATAATATTCCTTTGATGTCATGATTATACGTAAGCTTGAGTTCAAAACTCAAGGTTAGAATCATAGAGAGTTTTGATATTATTCCTCATAACGCATAAGCTTTCTTTAAAAACTGACTAAGGAAGATGGTTAATTATTCTTCCAACCTTCCGAAAAGTTAGATCTATGCTCTTAAGATCTTTTTTTTCTTTGATCGTGGTTTTTACATTGGTTATGTCCCATTCCTGGGCCACCAATGAATGTTTTCAAATTGTTATTGAAAACAACTTAGAGTCTCAGAACAGTAGTGATGAATTAAATCCTACCTCAATTTCTAAGGTGATTCGAAAAGGGAAACGAAACAACCAGTTCGTTTGTATTGATCCCAATGATGGTAGAGATCGTTATAATTGTTTTTTTTTAACTCGGAATTTTGCTTTTAGACAGGCAAGGGAAGATGCACTTATTCCACTAAGTCAGAGTCCATTTCAAGTTCGTAAGGTTGTGCTCTTAGATGGAAACAGCAGAGTTCTGGATCAAAATGGCCAAACGATTTGGGTGAGAGAGTATTTTTATAAAAATAAAGAAGGAGAAGTTATTGTTATCCAGGAGCATACGCATGGGCATCGGGAAGGCACCCGTGAGGCCGGACAGTTGCCACATTTTAACGTGAGACCAGTGCATGATCTTCATAATGGAAAAGTTCCAGGAACGGCCGCGCATTATAATATTGGAAATCCAGAATGATTTTTTCATGACTTAAAAAAGAATGATGATTTTTTTTAAAAAAAGATATGAAAAGAGTTTTATTCTGAAAGACTTAAACGTGTTGGCCAAGATCGATGATCTCTTACTTCGCCGGGACATGCATCTTGGACTTCAACCCTGAAAACTCAAGTGTGTTAGGTATAATTAAGCCATTTGCGGTGCAAAACTTGAATTTAAAGAGGGGTAAATCTTAAAAAAGAATGTCCTCATTAGACAATACCTGCTAGATTCAACCCATGATGACACCTACAGAAATTTCGTGGCCAGAATTAGGTCTTTCTCCAGAATTATTAACAGTAATTGAAAATGCGGGCTATAAATCACCTACGCCCGTTCAAGCACAAACCATCCCTTTTGCTATTCAAGGTAAAGATGTTTTAGTGTCTTCACAAACAGGAAGTGGTAAAACGGCCAGTTTTGTTATTCCGTCCGTAGAACGTTTTAAGGGCCGTAATGGCACATATATTTTGGCCTTATCTCCAACACGAGAAATCGCTCAACAGACGGGCGCTGTTTTCGAAACTTTTGGAAAACCATTTGGACTTAAAACAGTGGTCTGTATTGGTGGAGCTTCTTTAAGTGAAGAAAAAGAAGCTTTATCATCATCGCCACATATTATCGTGGCCACTCCTGGTCGTCTTTGTGATCACCTCGAGCGTGGAAACGTGTGGCTTGATTTTATTCAATGTCTCATTTTTGATGAAGCTGATCGAATGTTAGAAATGGGATTTGCCAAACAGATCGATACGATCACAGAACAAATTTCAAAAGACCGTCAGACACTAATGCTTTCTGCCACCTTTTCTCCGGTGATTGAGAAGCTTGCTCGTAAGGCCATGCGTGATCCAGAAAAAGTGGTCATTGAAAGAACTGCGGAGTCAGCTCCTAAAATTGATCAACAACTTTTTTGGATTAATGAAGATAAAAAATTGGGTTATCTCATGCAAATTTTGCGTGAAGAGCAAGGTACAGTATTTGTTTTTGTTAAGGCCAAGGAAAGAACTTATCAAATTTGTCGTTTGCTTCAAAATAAGGGTTTTGCCAGTGTGACCTACATCAACTCTGATCTTCCCCAAGACGCAAGAGAACTTGCAGTAGCGGAATTTAAGAGTGGAAAATACCGGGTGATCATTGCAACTGATATTATGGGAAGAGGTATTGACGTTGATGATGTGGCCCATGTTGTAAATTATGATGTTCCAAGTGAAGCCGAAGATTATATTCACCGCATAGGTCGTACCGGCCGTCGTGGACTTACAGGTAATGCTACGACATTTGCTATTCCAGGCAAGGATGATAAGGCCATTAAGGCCATTGAAAAAATGCGTGGAGTAAATGCACCGGAAAAACCTCAGGCCCAGGTACCACGTTCAGCTCAAGGTCAGGGGAGTGGACGTGCTAGACAAGATAGTACTCGAAATGGTGATCGTTCTCGTAACGATAATTCTCGTCATGAGCATCAGTATCCACCTAGAAAACCAACTCCAAGACAAGGTCAGAAACCTCTTGAAGCAAAACCTGAACGTAAAATAGAAACTCCTTTAAGGTCTGAAGCTGGACAACAAGTTCCAACTCCCGTTGTAAAAGAGGGTCTTTTTAGTAAAATCAAACGTATGTTTGGTGGTAAGTAAGGTAAGTGGCCCTGTATCGTTTGTAATGTTACTTTAAATCTATGAAAAATTTTTTTCCTATCTTTGTCCTGATGTTGGCCATGTTCTCCATTCAGTCAGGTGCTTCTTTGGCCAAAATGCTTTTCCCTATTGTGGGATCAATTGGTACCACAACTTTAAGACTCTTTTTTGCGACTTTAATTTTGGGGCTATTTTGGCGTCCATGGAGAACGAGCATCCATCGAAAAGAAATAAAACTTCTTGTCTATTACGGAATGAGTTTAGGTTTTATGAACTTTTTATTTTATCTTGCCATCGAACGCATTCCTTTAGGTATTGCTGTGGCCATCGAGTTTATAGGTCCACTCACTTTGGCCGTGATGTCATCTAAAAAACTCCTCGACTATCTTTGGGCCCTCCTTGCTGCGATTGGAATTTTATTAATTCTTCCTATTGCAGAACTTTCCTCACCAATCGATCCTGTTGGTGTTCTTTTTGCTTTTGGAGCAGCTATTTGCTGGGCCCTCTATATTATTGCTGGCCAGAAAGCGGGGAAACATCTTTCTGCTGGAGTGGTGACTTCTTATGGGATGTTAATTGCTACGATCTGTGTGTTGCCTTTTGGAATCATAAGTTCAGGACCTGCATTACTCAATTTTTCTCTTTTACCTTTAGCACTGGGTGTGGCCCTCTTTTCAAGTGCGATACCTTATTCTTTAGAAATGTATGCTTTAAAAAATATGCCAAGAAAAGAATTTGGTATTCTAATGAGTTTGGAACCGGCGTTTGCTGCAATGTCAGGATTCTTCTTTTTGCATGAAAGCTTAAATATTGTTCAATGGATGGCCATTTTTTTAATCATGGTCTCGTCTGTGGGAGTAAGTTTGACTCAAGGAGGGTCTAAGTGACCACGGATTTTTGTTGGATCAATTGTGATAGGAACACCGACTGCTTCATAAATAGTTTTTTTATGAGAACCGATGATCGCCTTTTTTGATTTAAATTCCACATCGATTAAAGCATTACAATTAGCTTTAACTGCAAAAAATGACATACGCAAAAGGGCCTCTTTCTCATCTTCACAATCGGTCACGTGATAAGGATCATTTTTTCTTTTAAGAAGTCGAGTTAGCTTTGTTTGATCCTTAGAGTAAATAATGATCTCGTGGGCCTTCTCCATGGTGTCGTTATAGTCATTAAGAGGACTACTGACTTTTTCATCAAAACAGTTTGAGCAGTAACAAGTGTGTTTCAGTTCAGTTGGAACCACTTTTAAAAAGGAAAAGCTATCTTCATTTAAAAACTGAGTGCAGCTCTTACACATGTGCTCTTCACAGAGTCCACACTGGTAGGAAGCCTTTGGTTTTCGGCATGTTTTACATATGGTCGTTGTCATGAGAGCCAAGTTGCCACGGTCGGTCTTTTAAGTCAACCTCGTGGGAATAAACTTGTTATTCACGGCCTTGGCACCTCATTTTAGGGAAAACATCGAACAGTTCAAACAGCTAAGATCATTATAGATCGTGATATAAAGAGTTTTTTATAAAATAAGATCTATGGCCCAGAATTTAATCTGGGCCGTAGCTTAATAAACTTCTCGGGGGTCAGTGGTGATTTTTGTTTGTGTAAAACCGTAAAAAAGTTTTTTTGAATTTGTCGTTTTAAGGGTCGTATCCTCTTTTCTGCCTTTACGTCTAACGGGCCCATCAGCGATAAAGAGCATCAATGGGTTATTACTAAAACTAAAAGCATGTTTGAATGCAAAACCATTTTTCCATGCTAGGAGTGTAGGAACAAATTCCACTTCAGAATTCGCATTGATATTTTTTGATCCGGTAGAGACATCAAATCCCATACGATAAAAAGATGGATTGTGTGAGGATCCAAAACAAGACATGTTATACATGATCCTAAGCTTCTTTTTCATTTTAGAGACCAGGTCCCGCTCTGCATAGGAGTTGGCCGAAAGAAATTCATTTTTCATGTCTTCAACATCCCAAGCTTTATCAGCAAATAAAAGTTCATTGGGACGGCCATGAAGGGATAAGATAACATCGATTGCACCTATGTTCTCGTTGTCTGCAAATTCCCTTACGTTTAATTTAAAGTTCTCTAACGTTGCTTTTTCGTTGTTGATTATGCGTACTTCTGAATAATGTTTGGAGAGAATTCCTTGAACACTCACTTGAGTGAGGCGCTCAAGAATTGTATACAAAGGCTCTAGTTCCGGGGCCCCACCTGAATCCAGCTCGGAAATAACCAACAAAACACGCTCACTTTTGGCAATTTTTGCATAAGCTGTATGACAAAGACCCACGACCATTAGTCCCACTAAAATAAGATGTTTCATCAATTTCTCCTGATTTTTAAATTATACGGAATAAATAAGATTCATCTATAAGCGATCTTATTTGCCGGTTATTCCATAGAAGTTGTTGATAAAGGGTGATTAATTTTTCACACTAGGAGTATCTTTTAATCAAGATAATGGAGGATCAAATGGAAACAACTGAGAAAAAAGAAAAGGCGCCTCGTAAGGCAAACGCAGCATTCATGAAGGCATTAACTCCTTCTGCAGAGCTGGCCGATGTTATCGGAGCAAATCCGATGGCCAGAACAGAAGCGGTTAAGCTTATTTGGGATTACATTAAGGCCAATAACCTTCAAAATCCTGCGAACAAGAGAAACATCTTGGCCGATACTAAACTTCAAAAAGTTTTTGGCAAAGACGAAGTTACAATGTTTGAGTTAACTGGTTTGTTGGGCAAGCACCTTCACTAAAAAAATGACCACCCTTAGGGGTGGTTTTTTTTTGCACTCTTGAGAAATCCTATAATTCCAGTAGATTATTCGAATGATCTTAATTGTGCTTTTACTTTCTGGATCGGTGTGGGCACAAGTAGTAACAGCTTCTTTTGACCGAACCCTCCTTTCAAAAAATCCATCAGCAGCAACCACCCGAGGCATCAGTCAGGTCTCTGCATTTTATGATCTAAAAACTTCTGATACTAAAATTAATGAAGAGCGCTCAGATGGACTTGATGTGCCATGGAAAGAAAATATCAAAATTGATCGAGTGGGTGTCTTTTTTACTGGTGGCGGAAACGCCATGGTGCCTGAATTCTATTTATCGCAAGACAGTGGTGAGCGATTCCTTATTCTTGATCAGCAATCGCAAAATCAGCAGCTGAGCCAAAAAAATGATACTTCTTTTTTAAATAATCTTTTTAACTTTGGATTCAGAGTCTCTCCCAATCTCGGTCTCGGGATTAAGGCCTACGCTCCCAATTATAAATACAGTGAATCCTACTCTGTAAATTATGGGGATGGTAAGTCTGTAAAACAGGTGGGGAGCATAAAAAGTTCAATCATCGGAGTAGGTGCCGGATTCACATACCTTCTTGGGAGCAACTGGTATCTGGGTGGCTACTTTACAGGTAATAAAGAAGTCAGAAAGTCTGATTACACTTTTATTGGAATTGATGAAGTGTCCGAAAATATGAAGGAGGATAAAGAATATACAACAGGAAAATATGGAGTGGGACTCAGTTATCTTTCTGGTAAGCGTGGGGGAGGATTTCGTTTTGAAGTTGCTTTTAATCGAATGAATCAGCCTACATATTTAGATATAGGTACAGGGGAGCAGATCTATTCAGCGCTAGAGTTCTCGACACGCCATGTGACCGCAGGAATAAATGTGAAAATGACAAAAAATATTTATTACGAAGAAACTGATCTGATCGATATCATAGTAGGTGAGAGCAATACTTCTAAGGCCTACGTTCCTCAGTATGGGACGTTTATTTCTTTTGGGAATGATAAAGGCCATGCATTAGGGGCCGCCATTGTTTATTACCGCTCAAAAGGAAATAAAACACTTTTTGGTAATGATCAATCAGCAAAGACGACTCATAGAGGTTTTTCCTTTAGTTACGCTTACCTATTTTAGGTTGCCACTCTGATTCTACCCACGTTAACGTTGAAGAATGTCTCTATTGAAATCGAACATAAAACTAGGTCCTGCTATTTGTCTCTCAAGCTGGAGAAAAATTGCGATTGGGACGTGGAAGACGGCAAAAGATCCATCCGTTTATGGTATGATGGATGTTCATGCAGCACCTGCTTTGGCCTATATCGAAAAAATTAAACAAGAAACAGGACTCAAGGTTACTCTCACTCACGTGCTGGGAAAGGCCATTGCTATAACGATGCAGCGTCATCCTGAAATCAATTGTGTGCTGCGGTTTGGACGTCTTTATCCTCGTCGTGACGTGGATGTATTTTATCAGGTGGCCACTGATAAGGCAGGAAAAGATCTTTCGGGCATGACCGTTCGTCAGGCCGATCTGAAGTCAATTCCTGAGATCGCGCGTGAGATGCAGGAGCTCGTTCATTATATTAGAGAAAAGGATGATCCAAGTTTTAAAAAAATGAAAAAGACGATGAGTCTTATTCCTGGCCTCTTAGTTGGCCATGTTTTAAGTGTGGCCGAGTTTTTTATGTATAGTTTAAACTTATGGTCGCCCCTCTTAGGTTCGCCTAGGGATTCTTTTGGTAGTGTCATGGTGACTAATGTGGGCTCACTTGGAATAGAGACGGGATTTGCGCCTTTAGTCGCTTATTCTCGTGTTCCTATTCTTTTGGCCCTGGGAGCAGTGAGGGAGATGCCTGTGGTTCGTCATCACAAAGTCGAAATTGAAGAACAAATGAGGATCTGTGTTACGTTTGATCATCGATTAATTGATGGAGTCGTTGCAAGTCATATGACAAAAACTTTGACGAATATTTTACTCAATCCAGAAGTCGAATTCAGTGCTCCACCTGTGCCGAATAAATACTTTTTTTAGAAAACACCCCGGAAAAATCCTTCTTCCGAGGGAAAAATCGTAACATTCATTGATAAAACTCACTTTTTTTCTCTTTTTCGAGGGAAAACATGCTTTTTTAGTTTGATTTTGAGTATTAAATCGTGAAAGCTATTAGAGACAACGAAGTTGAACGATCAATTAATGTTCTATCCATGGAGGATTTATGGCAAAAAAAGCCGCTAAAGCAACTAAGAAAGCTCCTGCTAAAAAAGCAACAGCTAAGAAGGCCCCAGCAAAAGCTACGACAAAAAAAGCTCCTGCTAAAAAAGCTACAGCTAAGAAAGCTCCAGCTAAAAAAGCAACAGCTCGTAAGCCAAATGCTGCTTTCATGAAAGCTCTTACACCATCTTCTGCACTTGCTGATGTTATCGGTACTGCAGCTGCTGCAAGAACTGAAGTTGTTAAGAAGATTTGGACTTACATCAAGAAGCACAATCTTCAAAACCCTAAAAACAAAAGAAACATCCTTGCTGATGACAAACTTCAAAAAGTTTTCGGTAAGAAAGAAGTTTCTATGTTTGAACTTGCTGGAATTATCGGAAAACACCTTAAGTAGTTTTTGATATTTCGAAAGGTCAGCAGGAATGCTGGCCTTTCTTTTTTTTATTTTGCGTCTGAAGCTATTCGAACCTCTGTATTTCCCACAAAAATCTTTTTTGAATTCGTTTTACTTAAAGAACTTTTTTTCCATTCCCCATAGACCTTAATTGGCGCATCAGATAAGTTTAGGGCAAAGTCATTATTAGTGAGGTCAAAAGATTTTTGAAACCCATTACCCTCTCTCCAAGCATTTAAAAAGGGAATGAACTCAATTTCAGAGTTAGCATTCACGGCCACAGAACCAACAGAGGCATCAAAACCCATTTTAATAAAACTTGCATTGTGATATGAGCCATAACAAGAAAGGTTATACATCATACGAAGTTTTTTTCTTAAGGATGTGGAATTGAGTTTAATAAATTCATGTTCAAGGGAAGGCAATTTCCATTTTTTATCAAAAAAAGTCAGTTTTTTTTCAGAGCCATGGAGAGAAAGGATCACGTCAATGGCCATGATATCTTCACGGTGGGACATTTCTAAAAGCGCCTTTTTAAAATTCGGTATCGTGGCTTCATGGCCAAGTAGATATTGAACTTCACCGTAGTATGGTTTTAAGAAAATATTAACCGCAGACGAAGTAAGTTCCTCAGTGATTCTATAAAGATCTCTCATTTCTGGAGCACCTGTTGAATCCAATTCGGAGACAACTAAAAGTACTCTTTCTTCTCGTGCCACATAACCATGAGATTGAGTTGAAAAAATTAAGAGCCAAAAGAGGAAAAGTGGTTTCATGAGTTCTCCTTAGAAAGGATCATAACTCTCTAAGGAGAACGAACATCATTTAAGTGTTAAAAAGCATATTTTATTCCTAGGGACAAAACAGAACCAAAGGGGCAACCCCTTAGGATAACGTGCCTGCTTTAACGGCAGCGATGGTTTCTTTGGCGCCTCCAACGAGTTTGCCATTTGCAAAGACTTGGGGATAAGTGGCCCATCCACTCCAAAGCTTAATGGCGAGTCTTGGTTTCCATTGAGAAAAGTACCCACCATACTGTATGTATTTATAACTTATTCCGGCCTGATCTAAAGCTTTTTTTGCCTTTTTAACATAAGGATTATTGGCCATTCCGATGACTACAATTTTATTCCCCTCAACAGCTTTTTTTACTTCACTGACAGTGGACTGATGGAAACCACCGATAACGGCCTGAGCTTCAGGTGTTACATTTTCTAAAACTAAACGTGACATAAATGTCTCCTTTAAGAGTATTCAAACTGCCTTTCCACTAGTTTGTGATAAAGACCGTCTTCTATTTTATATAAATCAATATGGGTGCCTATTTGAACAACTTTTCCTCCATCCATGACGATGATTTTATCGGCCCGTTTTACTGTTGAAAGCCTATGAGCGATGATGAGAGTTGCACGAATACCAATCTGGTTTTCTAGGGCCTTCTGAACTAAATGCTCACTCTCGGCATCTAGGGCACTTGTGGCCTCATCTAAAATAAGTATGCGAGGATTTTTAAGTAGTGCCCTTGCAATGGCCACACGCTGTTTTTGACCACCGGAGAGTTGGATACCCCGTTCTCCCACCAATGTTTCATAACCTTGAGGGAAGCCCATAATGAAATCATGAGCAAAAGCTTTTTTTGCGGCCTCATGAACTTGGGCCTCTGAGGCCTCTGGTTTACCATAACGAATGTTTTCATATAAAGATTCAGATACAAGGACTGGTTCTTGGGAAACAATTCCAATCGACTCCCTGACAGCGGTGAGTGAATAATCTTTGGAATTAACGCCATCAAAAAGAATATCACCCTGGGTTGTTTCATAAAAACGCATGAGAAGTTGGGCCAGAGTCGATTTACCTGCTCCGGAGGGGCCCACGACTGCTACGGTTTCATGTGGGGCAATAGTAAAACTCACTCCCTGAAGAACTGGAAAGTCTAATCGTGCGGGATAAGAAAAATGCACGTTCTTAAATTCGATGAATCCATTTTTTAAGGTTTTTATTCCTGTGGTGACATCCTCAGTTTTTTTCTCCAGGAGTTCAAAGATTCTTTCACTAGCACCAAAGGCCGACATAAAGTCTGTCCATAAACCACCTAACATACCAACTGAAAACGCCACAGTAATGACATAAAGTAAAAAAGAAGTGAGAGTACCCACACTCATCTCACCTTCAATGACAAGTTTGCCACCATACCAGACAATAAAAACGACGGCAGTAAAACCTAATAGTGAAACAAGGTTGGTGAAACTTGTTACGACTTTAATCTTTTCTGTAGAGAGAAGAAATGAAAACTCAAGCTTGTCATGATAACGTTTTTTTTCAAAACTCTCTTGCGAAAAAGCTTTGACAGTTCTGACACTTCCCATTCCTTCTTCGGCCACACCGGAAGAGGTCGCGAGGGCATCTTGAGCTTTTTTTGAGATGGCCTTCACTTTTTTTCCAAAACGAGCGGCCAAAAGCCCCAATGGAGGAATGATGACTAAAATAAAAACGGTGAGTTTGGGGGAAGTTAAAAAGAGCATCGTTATTCCACCAACCGCTTGTACAAAACCTCTCACAAGCATGGAGATATTCACACTTAAAGCATTTTGTAAGACAGCTGTGTCGCTGGAGAGGCGTGCGAGAAGTTCTCCCGTTTTTTGTTTATCAAAAAAAGTGACGTCTTGGCCAAGGAGCTGACCGAACAATCGGGAGCGCATACGTTTGACTGTTTTTTCTCCTGCCAAAGTAAAAAAGTAATAACGTAAGGCCGAGGTCACCGATTGAATGACAAAGATCACAAATGCCAGGAAGGCGGCCATATTGAGTTGGGATAAATTTTTGCTGGTGATCGCCTCATCAATGATTTTTTTAATGGAATGAGGATAAAACAAAAGAGCGGCACTGGAGATGGCCAGGAAAAGCATACCCCAACCCAAGAGAGGCCACTCATGACGACTGAGACGTAATAATTTTTTGATCGTGTTCATAGACCTGAGTGTAAAGTTTAGTTGACATAATGTAAAGGATGGTTTACATTATGTCAGATGAATTTAAATAATAATCTTAAAGTTTTAAGACAACGTCATGGTGACATCTCCCAACAACATTTGGCAGAGATGATTGGTTGTTCTCGTCAGACGATTATTTCAATTGAATCGGGATGTAAAAATCCATCGGTTGAGCTGGCCTTAAAACTTTCTGAGGCCTTGAATACGCCTGTGGATGAGATCTTTGCCCTAGAAGAGGGCAAAGAGAAAGAAAAATTATGCCGACGAATTTCAGATTTTTTCAAACGTTTCCGCTAGTTCTAACTAAAGAGAACTTTTTGCCCCAGACATTCCATAGTTTATGACTTCTGTGATGTTGTTATCAGCGTCAGACTTGATGAAGGACATAACTGGGATGTCACTGTGTCCATAACTTGTTCCTTTTGTAGAGAAGCCTAATGCCGTGGCCTCAAAATCAAAAACCATACAACGCTTAGATTTTAAGAAAGACGAAGAACAACTTTCATTTTTTGTTTCACTCACACGATATCCGTTTGCAAAAAGATCTTTCAAAAGACTTTTAGGCATAAAAGCTGTCGGCATTTCCTTGGCAGGTTCAGTACCCATTTTCATGATTATTTTTGAGATCTTTAGATTCTCTAACATTTTTTCTAATTCTTCTTTTGTTACGTTCATTTTTGTATAACTTGGATAATTTTCGATTTGATACTGGATAATACTTTTATCTGCAGAATTTTCATGAATGCTTTCTACTTCCATTGTTACATTTTTGCCTGATACTTTGAGAACTTTAAAAGTTGAGACGCCACGGTTCGTGAGGGCCCCTTTTTCTTTAGTGGAGGTGAGGATCGTAATCCATTGTCCCGATTTAAGAGGAATTCTTGAGAACCCTGATGGGCCTAAAGACTTAGTGCCTTTTATTCTTAGAGATTGCATCTTTTTATCAAAAGCATCAGTTTGTTCTTTAGTAGGAGCACTTGAGCAGCTAACTAATAATACGAAGAGCATGGAGAAAGTTAAAAATTTCATATTTTTTCCTTAAGTGAGAATTGCATAAAGTCTATGGGATTTGATGGCCGTGAGCAAGATTTGATATTATGATAGCACCATGTCCAGAACCCATTATTTCTATCTTCCTCATAGTCTCAAAGAAGTTCAGGGAATCGTCGAAGCGCATCAAGAAGAGTTTGAAACAATTATCGATGATACCTTTAGCGACGATGAATTAACAAAATTCGAAAAAAAACTTGATGACATTGGCGCCATTTATGTTCAGCCTATTTTTAGTGAATTAAGTTTTGATGATTTATATGCTGACTCTACCCAAGAAGAAAAACAGCGTGTTTTTTTTAATTCTTGCAAAAGTTCTATTTGTCTTGAAAATCTTCCTTATTTTGATAGTAATCCCTTTCAAGTCACTTACCTCATTGATCTTTTGTGGTGTTTTGATGAAGTTCTCATTGATGCAGGGGGAACTTCTGAGCTGGTATTTAAAAAAACATACTTAGATGAACTTAAAAAATACAAAATGATGGATTCACTTTTAAAACAAGTGACAATTAAACCGTACGAGACAAAATCTTCTCTTCCTGTAGATCCCATCGATTTTTTAGTTGCAGATGTTTACAAAGAAATAGAACGACTTAAGGCCCTAGGGAAGTTGCCAACAACTTTTGAATCTTCAGAAAAAGGAGAGAAGATTTTTATGGTTATGAAAGAGGGACGTCTAGATTCTGATTCTCTTTTCAGGAAATCAGGACTTAATGCCAAAGATTTTGATGATTATCTCGAAAAACTAAAGTTCTTTTTTAAAAGCTTATCTTGTTCGCAGACAAATGATGATAAAATAAAGCCTTGAAATTGTTCAAAAAGTGCTTGCAACTGTTTCATTAATAAAACTTAAACGCTAATGTAGGCAGGTTTTAAATGAGTAAGTACTCATCTATTAGAATCGATGAGCCAAACTATTTTTTAATGAATACATATGAAAGCTGGTGTTTCAATTTTGAATTGAATCATAAGTCATTTTATAAAAATCAAGAAGTTACAAATCATCAGTTAGCTGCGAACAATTAAAAGTTTATAAGTTTTGAAAGTAAATTTTGAATTTCAAGTTCACGGTTGTAGTCAAAGTAACTGCACTCATTTTCATAATCGATAGTAAAGTTTTTGTCTGAGACAAGAGCATTTAGTGGTAATTCTTTATAGTTTTCTTTACAGAATTTAAGAAATCTTCCGGTCTGATAGTCACCCAAGAGTGCTTCTTTGCTGATCATGCTTAAGCTTGGTGAGTATAAAGCACAAAGGTGAGCAGCTGTAGATCCTTTGAGGTCATCTAATCCACGTTTATTTCTTATTGAGTTCTCCAAAGATTTTAAAAATTGTTTTCTAAAAGATTTTTCAAAAGTATAAGTTGCTGTGGAGAACTCTTCATTTCTAAAAGTTGTTCCGGCCCCTGTAAATGCTTCGTAATTGGCCATGACTTCTGAAATAGCACTTCGTTGTTTTTGGAATTCAAAAAATCTTTCTTCTTCAGCAAGTTTTAGGTCTCGATCTAAGTAAGCATTCTTGATAACATTATGGGCCCAGTTTAAGCGATCATTACCTCGATTTGCTAGAGCGATCACTGATTGATCTGTGAGTTGGGCAACTGATCCCTTTGCTAGCTCTTTAAAGAGTAAGGCGCCTTTTTCTATAATGGCACGATCATACTCATCGCCTGTAATGGTTTTAGAAGTGGCGTTAAATAGCAGGGAGACATCAAGAAAGTCTTTAAGTTTTCTTAATAAGATTGTGGCGGCCTCAAGGGTCTCCCTATGCATGGGATTAATTAAATCTGAATCATTCGTCTTTTGTAGATACTCTTCCATGGCCGCTACATGTTGTCTTATATTTGGGAAGTCGCTTGAGAGTTTTCTTTTAAGGTCTTGAAATGAAGGATTAGCAAGCATCAAAACTTCGGCCGCTTCGATGGTTGATTTTTTATTTTCTATATCTGTGATGGCAGCTTCTAGTTGCTCTCCAAGTGGAATGGGTAGACTCGTTTGAAGATTATATTCTTGAAAAGATACCCCTAGGGTTTTGGCCTTAAGAAGCCACGTTTTAATAACAAGGGTAGGACTGTTTGAACTAGGTGGATTTCCTACTGCGTTTAAATCAACGGCTTTGGCCGCTAAATAAGAAAAAAGGATTCGCATGTCCAAAGTTAGAGGAGACCCCATTTGAGTGACGACTTTAAACACATCCCCTATAGGCGTGATTCGTCCACGGCTGACAAAAAATTTCTCATACTCGCCTTTATGCCCTGAAGAAAATTGATTTTTAAAAAACTCCCGCATTTTTTTTGCATCTTTTGACACCTTCAAAGCTCTCTTATATTCGCATGTTGATTTTTTGATGGAATAATAGGTACAAGCAAGAGTTTTATAGTTTTTAAGTTTTAAAAGATCATTATGGGCCGAACGCATCTTATGTTCTTGCAAAAGAACAAGGAGCTGGCTTCCTACTCCTAAAGATGCACCTATAACACTCACGACAGGATTCACACTGAGTCCACTGGCCAGAGAAAAGCCACCTAAAATGGCCCCTAAAACTTGTTCAACACCAATGACTGAATCGATACAGCCAGGGTTGGTCTTTATTGCTGTATTCACGGAGTTAATGAGGTTTGAGGTGTAGTTTAAGAGTTGAGTTTTATAATAGGCTTCAGAATTCTGTTGTTGATCAGTACGTAGCCCACCAAGTTCAATCGTGTTGTTAAAATCGGCCTGTTCAATGATTGAAATTTGATTACTAAGTGCTACATACTGAGCAGATGTTGTGTCTCCACTCATCTCAAGATTCATTTTTGATGTGACAAGGGCCTGGAGAGCATTCTGGTACATACTTTGTGCTAGTTTTTGTTTAACGGCTGGATCCAGAGATTTATAAAAATCATGGAGAGGCAAAAGATTTGAAAGAATGTTTTGAGAAGTCTGTTTACATGAATTTTTATGGTTAAGGTCAGTTGCAATTTGTCCTTTAAGAGTCTCAAGAATGGGACTCATGTCATACATGTCCTCATGATAAAAGGGACATCCCACAAGATTGTCGTGAGGCAGCTCAACAACAGCAAGGGCATTGAATGAATAAATGACTGCCAGTAAGCAGCTTATAAAGAAGTGTTTCATGGTGAGTATTAAGGTAACCGATGACCTGAAAATGTGTGGGATAAACGTTTAAGTGTGAAATTTATACCTTTGGATACTGCTGTAAAGTTTCTGGACACCCCTAAGGATTTCTACAGGGATTCTATGAGGCCATCAAAATCTAATCAATAATGTGGGTCATTAATAACAACGTTCTGAAGAGAAGGGGCAGATAACCTGCAACACTTTAGGGACAATATCCAAGTGGGTGGTATGATGAAATTTTTAAGTTATTTTCTATTTTCTATTTTGTCTTTATCTGCTTTTGCTGAAACAACTGCCTTGGATTACGGTAAGAGTGAAACTTTGATTAGAGTAAAGGGGTACCATAATGCGTGTATTAGAGATTTTAAAGGATTGAAAGATCAATTAATTGTAGCAAAAAAAATTATTCTTCGTGAAGAAATTTGTGACCCAGATTCTGGAAGTGAGCTCGAAACAGGATATATCGTTATTCTTAAAGAATAGATTCTCGATGAAAGAGGGCGTTGTTATTGTTCAAAAAAATCATTCTTCCGAACACCGCCCTGTTTCTTAAAGTCTAAATAATCTCGCATAGACTTACATCTATAGAATAAAGATCCTCAAAATGATTTGGGCAATGTTAAGATTTCGTCAAGAAAGAGGAATTCTTGATGCGTTGTATTGCTTTAGTACTCATCCTATTTTTTAGTTTGCAAGTTCATGCAAAAGATCTCACAGGGATTTTTGATCAATATTATCAAAGTGAAAAAAGTATCAAGGCTTCTGATATACAAAGCTTAAGTGATACAGAGATCATTTTAGTTCCGGGAGTTTTATCGGAAGTTTTTAGTGGTGATGTTTTGGATCTTTCCCGATTTACTTCACAGTATTTTGGTGACCAAGTTGATTATTTCAAAGGGCTGGGTCTTAAAGTCACTCGTCTACCTTCTTCCACATATTCAGTCGCAAAAACAAAAAAATTAATTCATTTGGCCATGGAAGAGGTTATTAAAGAGAATAAAAAAGTGCTTTTTATCACTCATTCATTAGGTGGATTAGCACTTTTAGATTATCTTTTTGAAAATCCAATTACAGCGCGTGCTCATTTACGAGGAATTATTTTTCTTCAGTCTCCTTTTTATGGAGCACCAGTGGCCAGTGTCTTTTTATCCAATCCTTTTTACCTTAAAACTCTTTTGGAACCAGTGTTTCCATTTTTTAATTTTAGTGAAGAAACTATTAAGTATTTAAGTCTTGAGTATCGTTCGGGATTTATGTCGATGATTCAGCCACAAATTGATGACCTCTCCAATATGGTTCCTATTGTCACAGTGGCCGGAATTGTAAATGGTAGCCCAAGCCTTTTTCTTCCAGGATCAGAACTTGTTGAACACGGTTGTGTGCTGAATGCTTTCGGAAGATGTCTCACACCGAAGCTTTATAAGGGGCCTAATGATCTAAGCGACGGGCTCGTACCTCTTAAGAGTTCAAAACTAGTAGGGGTAGACTATATTGAGCTTCAGGGTGTTGATCACGCTGAGGTGATCGTTAACGTGCCCTTTACAACCTATAAACGTAAAAAGCTCACTGAGGCCCTGATGCGGGTCTTTTTTGATAAGATCAACGGTGTCATTACGTTATAAAATTAAAATGTCATGCGGTAGGAGAGTTGATAGAGCCGTGAATGCAGTCGATCAGAGTTAGCATAAGTTTCATTTCCTCGTCTTTTGTTACCCGAAAAGATTGTTTCTGCCATGAGAGTTTGTCGTTGATCAAGATGGTAATTAAATGCCAGGGTCTTAGCATTTCCATTCTGGCCATTTTTATCCGTTTTCCCATCGACATCCATGACATGATAGGCATCGTATCGAAGGGTTGCTGAAAAATCCTGCCATCTTTTAGACACAAGAAGATAACCGGCCTCATATTTATTTTTTACTTCAGGTGCCCTGCCAGTTTCTGTGTGACCTCGCATGATTTGTCCCAAGAGTTCAAAACCCTGATAGGAGCCTAGATGAAAACCAATTTGATGGATCTGTGTGTCCCATGACCAGTTACTTGAAAGGGTGTCACGGATGTTTCCATCACCATTGTTATTCAAATAAAAATAATGAACCTTAAACAATTCATTCCAAGAAAATTCTAACTTTCCATAATGCCCAAGATTATTATCAACTTCGATAAAAGGATCAACCGTTCCAGAAGTTACAAAAGTCTGTTGTCTTAAGCGTAATTTTTTTCCATGAAAAGAGTAGTTGTCATGCATTGACCATCCTCTCCAACTAAGCCCTGTGCCCAGTCCATCATTGCCACTATATAAAGCTCCTGTGAGGCCAATGGTCCATTTATCCATATTTTTAAGGACTGTGGCCTCTAGGCCTTGAACTTTAAGTTCTTCACCGTACCAAGAATTAATGGCCGAAGGAGTGATCGAATAGGGAGATGTCCAGGCGACATTTGTATTTTCTAAACTAACTTTAGGGACTAGATAACCACCACGTAAGTTGAGTTGAGTGTTATTTTTGATGGAGAAAGTATGTTGCACATAGGCTTCGAAGAGACCAATTTGGGTGTTATTACTATTTGCTGTTTCATCAAAGAGGGCGTGGATGTGGGCGATCTTTTGTTTATTACGCGAAACTTCGCTGATAAAATCTAAGTGACCTAAATGAAAACCACTACCATTGATATCCCCTTTACCGTTACTGTTTCGGTCTCGGCCTCCATACCTGAAATTTCCTCGACCCCCGAAGCTTGAGGCATCAGGATCTTGGAATGAGCGCTCTTTATCAGTGTCAATAAAACGCAAATCGAACAATCCTGAAAAAACGAGCTTCCATTTGTCCTCATTGTCAGGATTGACTTTTTCCTGGGCAAATCGTACCTCTTCTCCAGGAGAAAGAGCATAATCGGCAAAACTTAGGGAAGAAAAACACAACATACTGATGGTGATAAAGGTTTGTTTCATTATTACTTTCTTCCTGCTTTAATTTCAACGTTAAGATCGAAGCTTTGTTTTTGTTCATTAGTTACAATAAGATTTTTTGGCATGGTAAGCAGTTTTTCTTGGTCAATATTTTTATGCCAAACTTTAACACTGTATTCTCCAGGAGGTACATCATTGATCACAAGAGACTCTGTTTGCCCTAGTCCATAATAAGCAGTATCTACGATCACGATGGTGGCACTCATCCAGTCATGAATATTACATCCAAGAATGACCACACCTTCTTGATCAAAAACTAACGAAGGAATCTTATCGGTACTTTTATAAAGATCAACAGTGAATTTTTTTGATTGTGAAAAGGAATAAACGGAGTGGGATGTATCATCTTTATTAGGGAAAAAGATGTGCGAGCCAGAAGGAATGACGACAAGGGGAGGACTAAAGGCCTTATCTTTTTGAAGGATTTCTAGAGTTAAAGGCTTCAAGACAGGTTTGGTCGCGAGAGGGTAGAGGGCCACCACAAAGTTTTTAAGTTTTACCTTATGTTGATTGATAAGTTTAAACTCAATTTCTTGGGCCTTTAAATGAAGGGGTAATAAGTTTAAAAGGAAAATGAGGCTAAAAAACTTCAACACGATTTCTCCCATTATGTTTGGCCTTATAAAGGGCCGTATCTGCATTTTTCATCAGAGTTTCTTGTGTGTCTGCATCTTCAGGGAAAGTGGCAATTCCAAAACTTGAGGTGATGGAGAGGGTCTTATTTCCAATGACAAAAGAAGCTTCTTGAACTTTTTTACGTAGTTTTTCGGCCACTTGTTGTGCACCTTCTTTGGATGTATAAGGCAATAAGAAAACAAACTCTTCCCCGCCGATCCTCGCTGCGATATCCGTGTCTCGGCACATGTTACTTAAAATTTCACCCATGCCAATGAGAACTTGGTCTCCTGTATCGTGTCCGTGCTCATCATTAACTTTTTTAAAAAAATCTACATCGAGATAAATGAGTGAGAGAGGTTTTTTTGCTCGAATCGCCCTGGACACTTCGTGCTCAAGCAGACTCACAAAATAACTTCTGTTAGGTAGTTTCGTAAGGCCATCAGTGGTGGCCTTGTGGTGAAGGAATAAATTACTAAGGGCCAGAGAGATCTCTCCGGCAATTAATTGCAAAAAAACAAGTTTTTTACCACTAAGCCAATACTGGGGAGATTGTTCTGTGATGAAGTTTAAAACACCAATTTCTGTTTCGTTAGCGATCAAAGGAATACACAAATAACTTCCTACAAGAAGGGATGAAGCGTTGTGTTCGATCATGTCCTTAACTTCTTCAAGTGGTAAGGCCGTAGGTTTTCTTTCTTTAAGGCATTTAACGGCAATTAAAAGATCACTGCGATTAATTTTATTGATCTTAGTGCTGACTTTATTTGATTTTTCTTCTTTAGGATTATAAACGCGATCAGAAATGATCTCAAAATTGTTTTCACCTTCGTTTTGAAGCATCAAGTTGCATTGATGAAATCCCTTCATACAAACGAGCTCATTGATAGCACTGTCGACGAACTGAGTGAGGTTTCTTGTATTCATGGACATGTTTACAATACGTAAAGAGATAGCATCTTCTTCGACCTGGGTGCTCAAGGCAGCATTTTGCTCTTCAATGGTGATAAGGGCATCGTTATTTTTCTTAATGTAATCTGAAAGCTGCTCAGTCATTTTTCTAAAACTTCGAGTCAGGCTGCCTATTTCATCTTTTTTCTTATCCTCTAGGGAGAAGTGCAGATGATCTCCTGAGATCTTGGTCACCTCGTGGGTCAGTTTTAAGAGCCTTCGACTCATTCCTTTTCCCCAGAAGATGGCGATGATGGTGGCAAATATAAGAGAGAGGGAGAAGAGAGTGCCAAGAATATCTCTTAATTTATTATAACTTCCTAATAATTCATTTTGTGATTTAGTCAAAAGAATGGATGTGATACCAGAAGAATCCGTGAAGAGATCAAACTTCTTTCCAATCTGCAGATCTTTATCTGTAGAGAATTGTATGAAATCATCTTTTAAAGAAGAGTTCGTGATCAAAGGTAGGGATTTAAAATATTCTAATGTACTGAGGGAGTGGCCATCTGAGAGAACGAGGGTCAAATTGGTGCGGCTTGATGTTGCAATAGGAGAAAGAAAAAGTTGGTCAATTTCTACACCAATTTTAGTGTAGCCCATGAGGATAGGTGCTTTAATAGGAGAGATGACATAGAGAAAGACTCGGCCATTATGGATTTCAAAATAATCTGCAGCACCTTCCTCATCAGAGAGATGAAGAATCTTTTCTTCTATTTTTTTATCTTTTTGATCATCAGTCCCTAAAAGCTTTTTGCCATCACGGTCAAGAAGTTCAAAAACCTGGACCTGAATCCTATTTTTATAATTCTCACTGATCGTTACGAGTGTGTCCTTGTCTTGTTGAGCAAAGGCCTGCTTAAATGCAAAGTCACTGATGGTTAATTTGAGTGCAAACTTGAGGTTGTGACGTATTTGATTGAGGTTTGATTGAACAATTTTTTCTGTCTCTTGAATTTGATGGGTTAAATTCTGATAAGATTCTTTTTTTATGGCCGAATCAAGAATGGTGTACAAGGCACCTAAGATAAGTACAGGCTGAAGCACTAAAACTAATAATAATTTTTTAGTAAAGGTCACAATTAAGCCTTAGGAAAAGATACACTTAGTTTAACATCATTTTCATGAAGGGCGATGGTAAAATAATAAGCGGATTACTGAGGGGAATGCGTCCACCAAAGAGGTAGACGCATTTATTAAAAAACGTTAGCGATTTCCGTTAACTGGACCTTTCGGTTTGCTCTGAGGTTGGGCCTTAATTTCGGAAGGACTCATCGTCGCTCCATGTTCACGACGGAACATTTTTTTTATCGATGTATCACTCTGAGCAGTCTTTCGACAGGTATCAGAAATCTTTAATCTATCTGCACAACGTACACAAAGCCATTCTGCTTCTGTTGTAGGATTGCGGTGATGATAAAGCTCAACATCAGGATAAACTTGTTGGCACTCTTCACAGAAATTTCTTTGCTGCTGGTGAACCACTTCTTCGGTGACTTTTTTCTTGGCCACTTGTTCTCTTGCATTCTGATCTTTGGGAGACGCTGTTGGTTTTAACCCCGCCTTAAGCAGTGCGTCTTTCATAATTCCCATGATGTCCTCCTCGTCATTTGACCTCAACAGTGTACAATATTAGAAAATTGGTCTCCAAGGAAAATCGATGGATCAGACATATTGGCGTAAATGTGGCAGTTGTAAAAAAGAAATCGGTTTTAATAGCATTTACCAGGCCTGTAGCGTTAGTTCTTGCACTAAATTTGCTTTTTGTTCGGTTGATTGTTGGGATCAGCATAATCCTATCATGAATCATAAAAGTGCTTGGGCCGAGGAAAGAAGGTCTCCTAGAAAAGAAGAATTTGTGCCAGAAAGCACCTCAGATGCTCCTCGCAGGATCATTGTAGGAGCTAAAAGTGCCGCTTCTTCACCATCTTCCATGGAAAAAGAAATCCTTATTGTGGCCTCTAAGATGAAACAGTACATAAAAGATAAGCATGACATGAACACTTCTGGAAATGTCATGGAGGCCTTGTCTGATCACGTGCGTTTTTTGGCCGATAAAGCGGCCGAGAAGGCCCGGCAAGAAGGTCGCAAGACAGTTATGGATCGGGATTTTTAGTGAAGGGCCTTATCCCATGGAGTCTTATATTTAGCAGCTGGGTTATGGCCCTGGTTGCAACTTTGGGGAGTTTGTTTTTTAGTGAAGTCATGAAATATCCGCCTTGCGTTTTATGCTGGTATCAGCGCATTTGTATGTATCCCCTGGTCCTTATTATCATTGCGGGTCTTTTTCCTCTGACAAAAAGTTTGTTTCGCTTTTCCTTGCCCTTGGCCTTAGTGGGCTGGTTCATCGCTTTTTATCACAATCTTCTTTATTATAAAATTTTGCCAAAAAGTGCCGCCCCATGTGTTCAAGGCATCTCATGTACATCTATTCATGTAGAGTGGCTGGGATTTGTTACCATACCTTTTTTGTCATTTGTGGCCTTTTCTTTTATTCTTATTCTGCAATTTATCGTTTTTAGGAAGTATCAAGATGAAAAATAAAATTTATCTCGTCGTCGGAACTTTGGCCTTATTTTTTGCTGGCTTTTTGATTGGTGTTAAAGTGTATAAAGACCGTGAAAAAGAGCGTTTAAGTTTTTTATCCCAAAAAGATTTTTCAACTTTTGTTAGGACTCACTCTCCAAAAAAAGGGCCCGAAAAGCCTTCCGTATATCTGACAGAGTTTTTAGACCCTGAGTGTGAAAGTTGCCGTAGTTTCCATTCTGTTGTGGATAAAATTTTATTAGAATACCCAGACAAAATTCAATTGGTTGTTCGTTATGCTCCTTTTCACGGGAACTCTCTTTTTGCTATCAAAATTTTAGAGGCCGCACGTAAACAGAATAAATATTGGGAGACCTTGGATTTACTTTTTCGTAAACAGCCTGAATGGGGTGGTCATCACCATCCTCGGCCAGAACTTATTTGGGATTATCTTCCAGAGCTAGGGCTAAACATAGATGAAATCAAAAAAGATCTTAATGACATTTCAACCGATGAAAAAATAAATCAAGATAAGGCCGATGGTGAAACTTTAGCCGTTCGAGGTACACCGACATTTTTTGTCAATGGAAAAGCAGTCGAACTTAGTTATCAAGACCTTAAAAATGCTATTGAAGCGGAACTATAATTATTGGCCGCAGCATTTTTTGTATTTTTTTTGACTACCACAAAGACATAAATCATTACGTCCAATTTTTGGCGCTTGCCTAATGATAGGTGCTAAAGAATGGTGATGATGGTTGCAGTTGGGGCCGTGAACATGTTCGGAATGCTCATGCTGTTTGAGAGTTTGTTCTTGTTCTTCTTGAGTCATCGTTTCATTTTTTGTGTTCATGTCGCATATCTATCGAATCTCGTGTCTTGACGCAATGATTTTTTGCCTATCTATTAAAATAGTCAGATATTTAGCTTAATTGCTTAAAAAGACCTCCGATGAGTTTAGTCTTACCCCTCAAACCAAGAAGGACCTGTCAGATGAAATACTTCATTTTATTTTTTGCCTTATCTTCAACACTGGCACAGGCCCAAATCTCTCAGGCCCAAATCTCTCAGGCCCATATCAAAGATTTTAATTTTTCTTATCAGGATTATCGTGGCGAAGGGATGGCAGCCGTTTTTTCATTTGAACCTCATCGAGGACCTCGTACACAGCAAAAAGTTGTGGTAGAGAGGATTTTTGATGAATTTAAGATTTCACTCTCTGGAGTGCATAATGAGGAGCTTCATTTGCGTGATGCTCCTTCGATTGTTTTGAATGCTGAATCTATGACTCTTAAAGATTTTAACCTTTCATTTTCTGAAACTTTTGGCCTGCAGATGGGAAGTGGTATTTTTACATCCTCCGTGGACCAAAGTCGTTTTAGTGAACTCCATTTGAGTTGTGAACGTCATCAATCGTATAAAATGGTTAAAGAACAAATCATTAATGGTTGCCTTAAAAAGATGACTATGAAGATAGGGGCCTTTTCTACAACCTCAGCTTTTATTAATAAACTCATGCCTGCAGTCGATGGCCGTTTTGATGTGTTTGCAGACTCAATGGATATCAAAGATTTTGATGTCAACATGACTAATAGCTCATTTGATTTTGTAGGAGAACTCAAGGCCCTCATCATAGGGAAAATCAAAGGTAAGGGTAGCGTTGGTTATAGTTCTCATGACAATCGTCTTACAATAAATCTGAACGAAGTTAAATTTGGTTTTTTAAATATCACTTCTCAGGTTTTTGATGAACTCAAAAAACAAGAAAATGATGAGATGAAAGTTGAGAGGCCTTATATATACGTAACGATAAAGTGAGCATTTGATCTCGAGAACATCACTTCTGTGGAATTGTTATAATAAAACATGTATTGGGATTAGTAACATCCAAGTCTAGACGACCACCTTGGGCCTCAATCATATTTTTTGAAATACTAAGTCCAATTCCTGTCCCTTTCCCAACCTCTTTTGTGGTGAAGAAGGGTTCAAAGATTTTTTGCTGAAGTGTTAGAGGAATGCCATGCCCTGAATCCAAAAATTTTAACTCAAAGAGTGTCTCTGTTTTACGTAAATAGATGCGAACCCACTTAGTTTCATTATGAATGGGCAAAAGAGCATCAAAAGAATTATTAAGAAGATTCAATAAAACTTGTGAAAATGGTACGCGAGAACACAAGATATTACTTTTTGAAATTTCATCGGGATCAATGATCGTTAATTCAATACTATTGTTTTTAAACTTTTCAGAGCTTAAAACTAAAACATCATCTAGTATCTCTTGTAAAGGGGTGGGTTTGCGTTCATCAGTGCCATTTCTCGATACCACCCTAAGGCCGTTAATGATCTTAGTGATTCTATCAACAGTAGAGTCAATATCATTAAAACAATCAATGATCGTTTCATGATCAAGTTGATTTTTGTCCATTTTTTTTCTCGCAAATGAAGTCGTGGCCGAAATAATTGATAACGGATTATTGATCTCGTGAGCGATACCACTTGCCATTTCTCCTAAGGAGGATAACTTTGAGGAACTAATAAGTGAGGCCCGTCCATTTTCAATCTCAACATAGGCCTCCTCTAATTTGACTCGTTTATCTTTCTCTTTTTTAATACCAATTTCTTTTAATTTAAGAATTGAAGAAACAAAAAAGTTGGTTCCTAAAACAGCACCAATAAGAGATCCTATAAAATTAATTCTCTCAATATATTCATAGTTATGGGGATTAAGAAGATATTTTTCAGAAATAAGTTGATATCCAAGTATCTGGAGGATCCATGCAGTAATTGGAAAAGCTAAATTGATAAAAATATGTTTTTTTTCCGATGGATCAAAGATAAGAAATATCATGACGACAGTGGTAATATAATATGATTCATCAGGAATCGCAAATTGCAGTAACATACTTGTTCCATATAAAATAAAACAGCATGTCCAAATAAAAAGATATCTAGCAGATAGAGGAAATGATTTTTTTTCAAGATAAAGAGTGAGGGGAATACAAATAAGACCACTCAAAAGTAGAATTACGACCATTGAATATATAGCCATAAAAAAATAGATTATTGCGTGACCTATAAGAAGGGCCATAAGAATGAAATTCATTCTTGAAAATAATTTTTTACGCTCAGAAACCAATACGTCATAGGTCGACTGAGCAGGAGCAATGGAAGATCGATTCATAACGTACTTATCGATCTTATTTAAATTTTCTTAAGATATTTAACCATAGGTAAAAACAAAGAAGATTATGGCGATCAGGTTTTATTCTAGAGCAAATAAGTACCCACTATGGAGCGGTTCTTCTATATGACTTTGGGGCCTATTGAAGGTTTCTTACTCGTATTTCTTGAACTCTCTCCGGATAAAAGGCTACCCGACCCATAAGCTCTTTAAGATGAGTGATCGGGCGATCATATGACCAAGCTGCATTGTCTAGACGATGACCTGCATGTTTGATGGTATAAAGTTCAGCGTGTCCCTTTCTAGGAGAGTCGTAATCATCACATTTAACCAGATCAATATTCATCAGATCATTTTTAGGAATATAAATCTCTGGGGCCTGTCCAGGTTCTAAAAGACGAATCGCATTTGTTGTTTCTGCAATTTTTTCTCCTTCAAGAAAAACTTCCACCGTTTCAGTCATTCGCTCTAATTCTATTTTGGGCATATGCTTCTCCTTGGAATCTTTTGAATTGAATGTTCGTTAGGCAAGGTTGACCTCTTTTTTAACTCAGCATATGCTAAAAATGAGTAATGTAAATAAAACAGAAAAGGAGGTCTTAATGTCTTTTGAATGGATTAAACCTCTTAAAACATTGTTCTTAAAAAATCTTATAATTGACAAAAAAAATGTGGGTATCTCATGACCGTCTTAAATGATGATTTAGAACAAATTTACACTTATGTAAAAGATCCAAGTACGGCCCAAAAGATTATTGATTTTTTAAAAAACTGTACTCAAAAAATAGATGAGGTTAAGGCCCAAGGGGTGCAAAAAGTTTTTTTAACTGATGAGTGTTTTGTCATGACTCAAAGTTTTGAAGCGGCCCCAGTAGAATTCACTGTTTTTGAGTCCCATAAGGACTTTGTGGACATTCAATTTATTATAGAAGGGCAGGAGATTTTTGGCCTACAGCATGTGGATAAATTAGAAGTGAAGGAAGAGTACAGTCGGCCTCGAGATATCATGTTTTATAAAACACCTGAAGATTTTAACGAAATTAAAGTGATCGCTGGAGAATATGCCATTTTTTACCCAAGAGACGCCCATATGTGCCGATTACAAAAAGATCTTCCCTATGTGGGCCTTAAGGCCGTGGTGAAAGTGCCGGTTCATCTGATGAACTTTTAGGCCATTTTGTTCCTCATCGTCCATGTGCGTTGTCTGAGATTCTTGACAAAATACTTAACTGCAATTAACTTGCAGTTATGAAAAAAATCTTGATTATATTATTCATAAGTTTTCCTCTCTTTGCCCATGAAGAATTGGCCGAAATCAATATCCATGAAAATCTTGACGACTCTTTACCTTTATCTCGGATTAATAAACAGTCTGTAGTGAAAAAAGAAGTTATCACCAACACTCGAATCCAGCATAAAAATGCTACCAGCCTGGCCCGTGCGGTGGATTTGGAGCCGGGTGTTCAGTCGGTTATGACTTGTGCTAACTGTGGGTCTTTACGTCTGACTTTAAATGGTCTGCGTGGAGAAAATACCACTGTGATGATCGATGGAATTCCGGCCTTCTCTTCAGTGTCTTCTTTTTATGGAATGGAAGCAGTACCTATGTCTGGTCTGGGACGTATTGAAATCATGCGAGGAGCGGGAGCCTCTTTAACAGCTCCAGAAGCTATAGGTGGAGTGGTTAATTTAGTGACAGCACCGACTGATAAAAATTATTTTTCTTATCAGGTACGAGGTGGTGCTCATGAATTTTTTAATCAGCAGTTTGTTGGAAGTTATGGGAACTCTCAAGGGGGCACACTCATTTCAGCACAAACTAATCAGATGAGTTATTTTGATGAAGATAATAATCATGTTGCCGAATCCTCAAGGCAGCTTCAAAAATCTTGGATGATAAAAAAAGATAACCGTTTAGGGGATAAACTTAAAGTTTCAGGACGGGTTGGTTATCAAGAACTTGAACTTATTGGTGGAACGACTCAGAACTTCAAAGCTAAAAATGCTCCACTAGATCATGCTGAAGAAACCGATTTCACAAATGGGGACGTTCGTAAAAAATTTAATGGGGAATCAAACAAGATTTCAGATTGGATAAGGCTTAAACGTTTGGATGGTGGTGGATCTCTGACTTATCATTTATCTGATGATCTCAATGTTAAGGGGGCCTTTGCCTTAGCTAAACAAGAACAACTTTCGACCTATTTTCATGGTTATGATTATGATAATCGCGATATGTTCCGATTTTTTGACTTGAAAGTAAATAAGGTGGCAGGTGAAAACCACTTTTTAACTTTCGGAGTTGATCATCGTAACGAGGAGATGACTTCCAATTCAGATGTTCTTTTCCGTATGAATGATTTTAAAAGGGACAGTTTTAAATTTGACACTCTTGGCATGTATATCCAGGATGAGTGGACGATTTCGGGTAGAGATGAAATTAATATTGTTTTTCGAGCGGATCGCATGAAAGTGAATTGGGATGATAAAAGAATAACGAATCACAGTTTAGAAAAAACAGCTTTTGCGCCACGTATTCATTATAAAAGGGCCCACTCAGATACTCTGACATCTAGGTTCTCTTATGGCGTAGGATACCGAGCACCTCTAACTCTTTTTGAATCTCAACATGGAGCTAACGAAGAGGGGTTTGAGCTTAATATTACTGAACTCGAGAAGGCGCAGACCTTTAGTTACACCATTAATCGGGAAACCAACTTGCGCAGTTCTGCTTTTTCAGCTGTTTTAACACGTCTAGAGAATATGGCCTTTGCGGCGGAAGAATATGAACCGCTTATTTTTAGGAATGCTGCCAAAACAATGGATATTGGAACATTAAACTTTATCCATGTGGAACGAATGAATTCAAGATGGAATCTTGAGGCAAGTTTTGATTGGTTCATCCTTCCAGATGAATATAAAAGAAAACTTCCTATCGCTGCCCAAGAAACTCGGGCACGGTTAATTTCGGATTATCATTTTGGAAGAAATGAGCTTGTAGGATTTATAAATGTGATCGGTCCGAGAGATCTTGAAAAGTATGACTACAAAGATAACTTCAATGTCATGACAAATGGTATACCTTCAAATCGGAAGGGACAGTATGCTCCAACTTATTTGACTTTAGATCTATTTTTGGCACATCATTTTACAAAAAATCTTGATGGGGTTTTGGGAGTGAATAATCTTTTAGATTACACACAAACCAAAGCAAAAGAATCTCCACTCTCGTGGCGCACACACGGAGAACATACTCACTTAGATAACCGTCATATTTGGGGACCCCTTCAAGGAAGAGTGTTATATGCTGGGCTTAAGGCCGAGATTTAATAAGTTTAATCGTTTCCTCACAACTTAGAACGCCTTTATGGGTTTTAAATACACCACCTGATTTAACCGACAAAGTGGGAGTCGTCTCATCAAAAGAAAAAATATTTTTTGTTGCAGGGTTCAACTTATAAGAAGGAAAATTGATCTTTTTCTTTTTGATCACGCGTCTGAGTTTTTCTTCATCATCACCTTCAATAAAAATGGCCACCCGATCCTTAACAACACACTTTTGTAAAATGGCCAACTGAGACTGACAAAGTGAGCAGTTTTCAGTGATTAAAAGGGCCACTATAATGCGGTTTAAGTCGAGTGATTCATTTTTTAACTTATCAAGTCTAATAAGTTTTGAATTTAAGTTCATACTTGAGCAGCTGGCCAAAAAAATAAAAAGAGATACTATTTTCATTGGCCACACTTTGAACATAGTCCTGTAAATTCAAGATGGTGATCAAGATTTTTATAACCCAACTTAGAAATCATTTTTTCAATCAAAGACAGATCACATTGGTCTATAAGTTTAATGTCTCCGCACTGACGGCAACGAATATGGTGATGGTGATGATCGTTGTTAATAAGCTCATAACGAAAAAAATCTTCACCCAGGTTAACCTCTTTAACGATACCTTTTTCTTTAAACTGCACCATGGCCCTGAAAACAGTAGAGACATCACAGCTTTGATCACCTAGATGATGATGAATATCTGCTACGGAAAGAGGGGCCACGGCGTGAGAGAGACTCGTGAGGATACCAATCTTTGTTTTCGTTCGGTTAAGACCATTAGAGGTCAATAAATCCTTGGCCTCTTGGTCATTTAAATCTTCACTACAACATTTCTTTTTCATACGGGAATGATATCAAAATTGCTACAGACTTGCAAAAACAAGGATGGATCAATATCCAATCTTAAACTGGTATTGCCCTTGAGTATCAAAATGTATGGTCGCTCTGCCTGCAAAACCATCAATATCATTTCCAAAAACGACAAAATCTGAAGCAGGCCTTATAGCATCTTGATTCGAATGATAACCCATTTCCTGTGTGAGTAGAATTCCAAGATTGTATTGAGGAAAAAAACGAGGCATTTTTTTTACATTTTCGGGTAAATCTTTATTATAGGTTTTGAACATCATGGGAATTTCAAACGTATGAGGAGATAAAAAACCATGTCCCCATCGGCCATCCTCACCTAAGGCCTCTCCATGATCAGAAAGATAGACAACTAAAATTTTCTTTTTCTGAATTTTTAAGACTTCATGGAATTCCTTCCAGAAGTGATCAAACTCAACAACTGAATTATCATAATCAGTAACACGAGGCTCTTTTACATTAAGAAACTTTTTAGAATTAGGACTATAACGTAGGTTCCACGGAGAGTGGGAGCCACGCTGATTAAGGATAATGAATTGTTTATCATTGTCAGCAAGGATCTTTGTTAGAGGTTTTAAAAGATTAAGGTCTGAAGCTGCATTTTCATCAACAACATGGGGAGCAATGCCTTCAAGGAATTTTAGTTGGTCCAGCGAATTAAGACATAAATAAGGAATGATATAACGAAGTTGTTGTTTTGATTGATTGGAAAAAAAATAAGTTGAAAATTTTTGTGCCTTAGCGAGCTTAAAAAGGCAGTGTTTACCCTTGCTCGCCTTAAGTGCTCCTGCATGGCCATAACCCATATTGAGGAAAAATGAAACGCTGATATCTGTAGAAACTCCACTGGATAAACCGATCGTTGCATGAAAGTTCTGATCATTTTTAAGAGAACTTAAAAACGGAGTCGTGGGTTTATGATAACCTAATAAACTCATGTGATTTGGGTTCAGACTTTCTCCGAGGACCACAATAATCTTATCCCATTCCGGATCTTTTTTGAGTGGGGTGAGTTTAAGTTCCATAGAGCGGTTCGAAATAAAACGGTGTTCCGTTTTAAATTTGTTAGGAAGAATTTTTCCTAAAAAATAAGAAAGAGAAAGATACACGTTCATTCCATCCAACTGATTGGTGGAGGGTTGCCTGCCCCAAGTGTTGCCTGTGAGATATGTTCGCAGCGGATTGTAGGATAAATAAGAGAAGATCAGCACCGGAATCACAAGCCACTCAAAATGTGTTTTAATTTTTTTTTGAATCTGAAAGGCAAGGGCAAGTGGAATGATTGTCATAAAAAAAGGAATCATGACGTGATAGAGTTCTTCTTTAAGAGTGCCTTGAGCTTCAGAAAACTGAGTAAAAAAAAGATAAATGCCTGAAGGAAGAATTTGAGTTCCAAAATAGGAGAGATGTCCCATTTGAAAGAGATTCAGGATCATCATCAGTGATAAGAGGACAAAACGAGTTCGAGGACCTTTACAAAAGGTTGTTATAAAAAAGAAAACAAAATAGCCTAAATATTGAGGTAGGGGTAACCAGATGATGGTGCGGTCTTTTATCAAATAAAAAAGATACTGCTGAAGCAATGTGAGTGCAAAAAAGGACAGGGCCAGCAGGAAGTGATTACGTAATTTAAGCATGAAATTTATTATAGGCGATATTCTAATGACTTGGGAGTGTTATTTTGCTTAGATCAATATGTAATATTCATGAGCAAGCTTTAACGACCGTAAGATTTTTGACACTTGTTCCATCACGAGGGGTTACCACTTGAAAAGAATCTTATTTGTTATTTTAAGTTTTTCATTATCCACAAGTCTTTTTGCTTATGATTGTGAACCTAAAAATAAAAAAGAAGAACGTCTTCTGGAGTTAGGTTTTCAAGAGCTTACGGATGAATTTATGGATCTCATTGAAGGTGGCGTAAACCCAAATGTGTGTGATGCTCATAAGTCATCTCTTATTAATATTGCTTCATTTTGGAATCAAACAAAAATGGTAAGTTATCTTGTGAGTTATTCCAAAGCAGATGTTAATTTCGCTGATGAATTGGGATGGAGTCCACTTGCCTTAGCCGTTTTTAGAGGAAACTTTATTATAGTAAATTTGTTATTAAAAGCACCTCTTCTTAAATTTGAGCAAATCATACCTCAGGGACATAACTTATTTCATATCTGTGCTAATACTAATCCAGGGCCTAATGACATTCGTATTGCTGAAAAACTTATGGTGCGTGCGACACCAATCCTTTTGAATTCTAAAAACGCAAGAGGTTTTACTCCTCTACATTTTGCGATCAAAAGAAATAAAATAAAACTCGTTAACTTGTTACTTGAAACAAAAATGAATGACCTTAATATGAAATCCCCTCAAGGAAATTCATATGTTGAATTTGCACGTGAAGAAAAATTAGAAGAAATTGCCCTGGCCATTGAGTTGTTTATTGAAGCTACTAAACATTAAGCACTCAGAACCAAATGGCATTTTCTTTTGAGATGATCAAAAAGATCAAATGAAAGAGCACGCTCTAATTTGAGTCCAACTCTAACTTCTCCACGTTTTAAATAATATCCTTTAGGGGCAATATAAGTTACTTCACCAAAGATTTGAGTTTGAAGTTTCATTTGATCCACTGACTTTATCCAAAGATGATCCTTGAGCTGTAAATAATCACGGTTAAGTCCTGAAATAATAAGTCCAAATCCTTTCTCTGAAACATCTAGAATGCGTACTTCAAGATCTCTGCCCAAGTCTCTTACAGATCGAACCACTCTTTTAATTGAGATTGATGTATTTGAATCAAACGGAAGAATATATCGTTGATAATTTCTGATTTCTAAGGCCCTCGCTGACTTTGGGTAGTCGCAGATGATGATATCATCCATAATTTGATAATCACTTGGGTTTAACCGAAAAATAAGATTTCGATAATATAACCTGATGAAAATCGCAGTGCTTTTATTTAATTCATTTATGCTAAAAGACTTAAAGCTGATTTTGTCCTGAGGCCCGTCAGAATAGATTTGCATAATTGGAAAAATATGACGACCCAGAGTATGGCTTTGCCAAATATCCCCTCCAAAAGGCGAGGCCTTTTTAATGGCAGAGATAATTTGCATTTTTTCGTCAAGGGAGATGAGTTTTTTTAAATCCATAACAACTTCCTGTTAGTTTTAGGATTTGCATACATTCTTTTTATCGGCTTTTATGAAAGAAAAAAATACTTTAAGAAATACGGGGAGTTATTCATCAAAACTAACATTTTTGCTCTGGCCTGTGCTGATGAAAAAGAAACTTAAAGAGGACGAAGTACGAATTTAGATGCCTAAGGGCCGATTGTTTTTACTGACTAGAATAGGGGTGGGGATCCGCAAACTTCAATAGGCGAGTTCCACTAAATTTAGGCCACAAATTCTGTAATGCATTTAATCTAATGCAAGTTCCAAAAACATAGGATTATGGTCACTTGCCGGAGACGCAATCACTTCGGCTTTTTTTATTTTTAATCCACGGATAAAGGCATGATCTAGAATGTTATCTGTGAGAGGGGCCATCATACGTAAATGACCATTTACAAAGTTGGCAGGATTAAGTCCTAATTCGTGGGCAAGCTGAAAAGTAAAAATCAAACGAGTCATCGTGCGGGTATTAAAATCTCCTGCAAAAATAATGGGTCCATCATGTTTTGAAATTTCTGTACGAATCTGATTAAGATGCCTCATGAAGGCATAATCATTAGTGAGATTAATTCCATGAATGGAAACAACAAGGAGATCTTGCTCTGAATTTCTTAAAGGGTAAGTTGCAAGTGTTGTTGATTTGGGAGTTTGAATGATTGGTTCAAAATCTGGAGAGTGTAAAACTGTGACGGTTTGAGGATTTGTCCTTGATCCAATCATGGTCCCGGTGGGAGTGGAAGCATCAATCGTTGTGATAAAACTTGTTCCCATATCCCAACGGATATTTTTGAAGAGCAAGAGAGTGTTTTCAAAATATTGATTTCGGTAAGCTTCTTGAATAAGAATAAGGTCTTGATGATGAGCAAATGCTTTAAAGGCTTCGCTCCAACCTTTGATGGAAGCTTTTTTGACATTCCAGATAAAAACATTAAGAGAGCTTGAATCTAATTCGTTATCACTGGCCTCACCAAAATAACTGTGGGCCTCTTCTATAGGAACAGGTTGAAAGACCCTGGTGGTTTTGGCACTAAGATTAAAAGTGAATAACAAAACAAAAAATATTTTCATGCTCTACGATTATGATAAAGTCGTATAGAACTGGCCAACTTTTTTAGGGATTGCCGCCACCTCCCCAGTTTCTTCTCCACCAGTTGCGGAATCGACCGGGGATAGAATTATCCTCAACAGGTGGTGTTGGAATAGGAGTGGGAACTGGGGCGGAAGTTCCGGGCAGGCCCAGAGAATCGGAAGTTGTACGACGAACAAAATCTGTTGGTATTTTTTCCGTCTTCACAAAAAGTCCACAGACAATGGGAAAAGTGTTATGGGGCGATAAATTATTTAGAGTGGCCACAGTAGATGGCAAAAAGACAGAATCATTCACTCCTAAAATAACAATAACTTTATTTTCAATGGCCATGCCGGTATTTGGGCCAAGTTTGACGATGTTGTCTGTCTCATCTTGATCCACACTTTGTAGATCTGAGAAAATCTTACTAAAACTTGCAGAGCGATGATAATAATATTCAGAACGAGTCGGATAAAGGTTCTGACCTTCGTTTTGAGAATTGATATCTCCATCAAGTGGGATAAAAATATTTCCCCATGCCTTCTTTCCTTCTACCACATCAATGAGTCCATCACCGTTGGTATCATCAGTCGCTGTGGGACACCGCTCACCTAAATAAATATCTTGTTGGTGCCAGCCTTGTGTGGATTTGTTCATTTTTACATAAACTTTAAACTCATCATCTTTTCTTTCTACAAATGCAGCAGGCGTGAGGAAACCATTTATTCCAGTGTTTAGAGTGATGAATTCTGCATGATAAGCACCATCCACATTGGATCCATCCAGAGGAAGTGTCGTAAAGCTAGATGTGCTTTTTGCCATCTCGGGTGCTTTACCACAAGAGATAACAAAACTTAGAAGTACTATCTTGGAAATAGGTTTCATTTACGCCCCCACCGGTAAGTGAAAATCATCGGAAATAATACTCTTGTTGTCTACTTAAGGACTCTTTAGGTTAGGAGAGGGGTTGCATTATGTCTGGGCCTTTTAGGATGGGCTTAGGACTAGAGTTAAGTTGTCCACAGGCCGCTAGTATCTCATCACCTTTGGTCTTACGAATAAGGGTAGGGATTTTATAAGAATCAAGAATGGTTTTAAACCGCTGAACACGCTCTTGGCCCGGTCGTTTGTACTGAGTCCCTGGAAAGGGATTAAAAGGAATAAGGCTTATATAAGCACTCTTGTTTTGAAGATAAAGACCTGTGGCATGAGCGTCTTCGTCAGTATCGTTAAATTCATCAATCAATAAATATTCATAAGTCACAAAACGTGTTCGTCCTTGCGGAATTGTTTCTGCAAACTTAACTACATCCTCCAATGGGTAACGCTGATTAATAGGAATAAGTTTATCGCGTTTTTCTTTTATCGTTGAGTGAAGAGAAACGGCGATATTAACTTTTGGCATCTCCGCTTTCCAGCGTTCAAGGCCTGGTAAATAGCCAGCAGTAGAGATCGTTATTTTATGAGGAGCAAGGCTTGGCCCATGTTGAGTGAGAAAGATTTCGCAGGACTTTTTAACTGCATCAAAATTATGAAGTGGCTCACCCTGGCCCATAAAAACAATATTAAGAATTCGATCATCGCCAGGTCTGTTTTGTGTGAGCCAGTTTTGTGCTCCTAAAAATTGACCGACAATTTCCTCTGTTTTGAGATGACGTTTAAGACCTTGAGTTCCGGTAAAACAAAAACTGCACTTCATAGCACATCCCACTTGAGAAGAAAGGCAAAGCGTGTATTTTTGATTAAATGGAATAAGGACGGCCTCTATTGTTAAATCATCTTGAAGTTTAAAAAGAAATTTAACCGTTTTATCCTCAGATTGATGAACAGAATCGATCTGGGGAAGATCAAAACTGAGATTTTTTTCTACAAATTCAATACTCGCACGGGCCAGATCAATAAGACATGCAGTGGTTTTTCTCTTTTTATAATGCCAGTTAAACATTAATCCTGGCCCTGAAGGCGGTAGAGATTTTTGAGCAAAAAGCGCCTTCAGCTCAGGCAGGGTATATTGGTAAAAAGATGATTTCATACGACAAACTTCTAGCACAATTTGTCCAAAAGGTGGACATCAATTCATTTACCGTGTTCAAAACTTAAACATTCTCAGGAATTAAGGCCAGATGACCGACAAGGAGGTATGGACGTTTCACAATATTACATAACCACCTTAACGAATGCCGCCAAAAATCTAGGACCTATCGTGATTTTCGTTATTGGTGGGTATTTTATCTTTGTAAAGTTGCCCTTTTTGTTTTTAAAAAAGAATCTTACTGATCAGAAAAAGAAACTTTTTTCTCAGGATCAGTTGCCAGATGCTACAAAAAAACCATACACCGTGGATGACTATAAAGATTTTCAGCGCCGGATAAAAATTTTGGGGCCGCCCCCCAAACAAGAACAAAAAAAAGAAGTGCCAAAAAAAGAAAAAATAAGTAGTTTGTCGGCAGAAGCTTTATTTGAATTTAGTCCCGGACAAAAAATCACCCAAGATCAACTTAAAAAGAAATACCTACAACTCCTTAAACAAAATCATCCCGACAAAGTGGCAAGTTTAGGAGAAGATTTTAAAATCCTGGCAGAGAAAAAAACCAAAGAAATAAATGCTGCCTATGAAAAACTTAAGTCTAGGGCCGCATAAATTCGACATGTTCTTTTAGTTGCCTTTAGCCCAGCTGAATTTCGTTTTCTATTCTTGCGTCCAGTGTTGAGAAGTGCTTAAATCTCGTGATGAAAAAGGTAAGTTTATTATTTTTTCTCGCCATTAATATTTCTCAAACTTATGCTGAAGGTATTCCCCAAAGATACACAGAACTTCTCCCTTATGTGCAAAGAGCGCCTGACCAGGGAGAGACCAATGCGTGTTTATTTATGGCATCAACGGGTGCCATGGAGCTTATCGCAAATAAAAAGTACGATATAAAAAACCCTGTTCCTAATGGGACCTATGACTTGGCCGAATCTTTTTTAATAAATGCTCCCGGCCATCCTTCAGGCAATGGAAAATATTTCTGGGAACAAGCGGTACTCAAATTTAATATTGGTTATGGCATTAGTGCTGCCGATTGGCCATTTGATGCTTGGGACGGTCCCTATGAAGATATGACACCCTGGAGTTACGAAAACTGGTCTGTTTTTAAAAAGATCCAACTTCCTAAGATTGAAACGATTCCACTTTTTATTTTGGGAAACAAATGGTCGACGAATATTCTTAACGATGGTCACATAAAAACAATAAAAGAGGCCCTCTTTAAGTATCAATCACCGATCCTTGTAAATTATAACGATAACTACTTTTGGCACGTCGTTCTCATCGTTGGATATGACGACAATATGCCTGGAGAATGTTATGAGATCTCTGACCAGGAATGTGGTGACGTTGGATCTTTTTATGTTCGAGACTCTTTTGGTATAAAAATTGAGATCAGGGATTACGATTGGTTTAAGATTAAAGGTAATGCTAGTTTTGTTGTTAAGGAAAAATAAATGAAGTCGTTTATCATTCTCTTTCTTTTCACCATAAATGGTTTTGCAGCGTCGATTACGCTCGAAGAGTTCGATCAACTTAAACTTGCCGAAATTGTAGGCGAAATACCTATAACTCTGAGAGAGCGTACGACTACGCCCATAACAATACCTAAAGAAGGTATTGTTGTAGAGTCAATGTTTCCAAAAGCAGCAGCTCCTTTTAAAATTCATTGTAAAAGCCGCTATTTTGGGGGATCAAATTATATTTCTTCTGCTGAATGCAGACTAACCGTGGATCTTGATCACCCCGAGGTAGACGTTTTTTATGATGAAGTCAAAATTTCTTTAAAGGATGCAAAATTGGTTGAGGCCTTATTTAAGGTGATACCCTATGGAGATCCTCAAAAAGAGATGTATTCATATGGCCGAGATAGCGGAACAACCTTTGAAGGGAATGCCGCCAATGTTTTTCATTACCGATTTCATTGTTTAAAGACTTCGTGCGATATTAGGCTTTCAAATATCAAACTCGTTCAGGATTAAAAAGACCAGGCAAGGATGCGACTTTTTTTCTGACCTTGTGCCATTGTAATGACTTCGACTCTATTTGCATGAACTTTTTGTAGTTCATGCTTCAAAAAAACAAGGTTTTTTTCTTTAGAAACCAACGTTGTAAACCACTTACATTGTGTGGAAAAACTCGCACTTTCTTCAATCATTTTTTGAATGAATGTTTTTTCTCCCCCCTTACACCACAATTCTCCACTTTGGCCGCCGAAGTTTAAGTTGTGATCATTTTTTTTGCCTAGATTTTTCCATTTCCTTTGGGTACCAGACAGAGCTTCTATTCTTGAAGCATGAAAAGGGGGATTACACATCGTAAAATCAAATAAATCTTTTTCGAGGATAATAGATCTGAAAATTCTTTCACTTGATGATTGCAATCGTAGCTCAATATTTTTAGTTAAGTCGTTGGCCTTAATGATTTTTTTTGCCGATGCCAACGCTATCGGATCTACATCTGAGGCCACAAAGCTCCAGTGATATTCGGCCACTCCTAAAAGTGGGTAAATAACATTGGCACCAACTCCAATATCTAAACCATGAACATGATCTTTTTTTCCGATGAGATCTTTTAAGTGATGTAGATAATCTGCGCGTCCAGGAATGGGAGGACAAAGGTAATGTTCGGGGATGTCCCAATGTTTAATCTTATAATCGCTTTTAAGGATTGCCTGATTTAGTGTTTTTACCGCTTCGGCATGGGTAAAATCAATCGTGTCCTCGGTCACAAAAGGTAATAGAGCAGGAGTCTCACGGCAGAGTTTTTTTAAGTCATAACGGGACTGGTGACGGTTACGTGGGTGCATAGAATTAGGGTAGGCGGCATCTTTTATTTTGGCTATAGTGCTGGCATGAAAAATGTCGATCTTAAAAAGTTAAATGATAATATTTCTCAATTTGTAACTGAAAGAGACTGGGATCAGTTTCATTCTTTGAAAAATCTCACCATGGCCTTAAGTGTGGAAACTTCTGAGCTATTAGAGATCTTTCAGTGGCTAAAAGAAGATGAGTCAAATCAGGTTAAAAATAATGCAAAACTTATGGGAGAGATTGAGGATGAAGTGGCAGATATTTTTGTATATCTTTTGAGGATTATCAGCAAAACAGACATTAATCTCGAAGAAGTTGTATTGAATAAACTTAAAAAGAATGCCTTAAAATATCCAGTCCATTTAGCAAAAGGTAGTGCTAAAAAATACGATCAATATTGATTTATCCTTGGGCCATTAAGTAGCTTGTTGCGTTAGTGTAAATTAAATAATCATTAAATCTTGCGCTGCAATCTATTCAAAGTCTCTAAGGTGTATTAGCGTTTTGGTTCTTAATTTTTTTAAGGATAAACAATGAGCATTTGCATACCACAAGAAGTGATTTCTTGTTCAAATTTTATTGATGGAGAATGGGTCCGCGGAGAAGCTGGCACACTTGACATCAGATCCCCTTACAACGGAAAAAAAATTGGCGAAGTCTCTCTTCCCTCAGCTGCACAAATTTCGAAGGCCATCAAAGCTGCTGGTTCCGCTCAAGTGGATTGGGCCAAATCCCCCCTTAAAGAGCGCGCGCGTATTTTGTTTAATTTTAGAAACATTTTAATGCGTGATTTGCATGAGATTTCTCATCTTAAGGCCAGTGAGTCTGGAAAAACATTTGAAGAGGGCCGTGCCGGACTTATGAAAGGCATCGAAGTCTTAGAGTATGCCTTATCTTTACAGAATATTGATGTCGGTGGAAAGATGGAAGTTTCACGAGGGGTCAACTGTGAGTACCGGCGTACACCTTTAGGGGTTGTAGCAAATATCACTCCTTTTAATTTTCCTGCCATGGTGCCTATGTGGACTATTCCTATTGCACTTGCTTTGGGTAATGCTTATGTGTGGAAACCATCAGAAAAAACACCTCTGACCTCAATGAGAATTGCCAATGCTTTAAAAGAAGCAGGACTTCCTAGCGGACTATTAACTGTTCTTCAGGGTTCAGCAGCGACAGTAGAGGCCATCATTGAAGCACCAGAAGTGAAGGCCGTGGGATTTGTTGGATCAACAAAAATTGCTAAACTTGTTTATATAAAAACGACGGGTTTAGGAAAACGGGCCCTTTGTTTAGGTGGAGCAAAAAATCATATAGTACTTCTTCCTGATGCAAGTCCTGAACTTGCAGGTGTTGGAATTTCTGACTCTTTTACTGGATGCGCAGGTCAGCGTTGTATGGCAGCCTCTGTTTTATTAGCGGTGGGCGATGTTGAAAAACATATAGAAAGAATTGTGGCCCGTGCATCTTCATTAAAACTTGGCACAGACATGGGTGCTCTCATTACGAAAACTCAAAAAGATTTTTTAATCGAGGCCATTGGCCGCGCTGAGGCTTTAGGGGCAAAAATTATTCTTGATGGAAGAAAAGCAAAGGCCCCACAAGGATTTGAAGAAGGCAACTGGCTTGGGCCAACAATCATCGATCATGTACAAGCTGGTTCTGAAGCAGCGACGGTTGAATTATTCGGACCGATTATTTCAATTATCCACTGTAAAGATGTCACACACGCTTTGGAGATTCAAAATACAAGTGAATACGGCAATGCTTGTTCTGTATTTACGAATTCAGGGGCCATGGCCGAGAGAGTAATCCGGGAGTCCCAAGCGGGAATGGTTGGAATTAATGTAGGTGTGCCAGTTCCTCGTGAACCGTTTTCCTTTGGTGGCATCGCTGCTTCTAAATTTGGTTCAGGAGATATCACTGGAGAGCATAGTTTAAATTTCTGGTCGGATCTTAAAAAAGTGACAACAAAATGGGAAAAACAAAACGACTCCAATTGGATGTCGTAAGGGGAATATATGTCTAAAATTGACGAGCGTTCAGAACACGTGGTTCTGGCCACTCACTCCAATCTAAAATACCCAGAGTCTTTGACTCTTGAGTGGGGGGCAAAAGATCCTCTTAAGCGTGGTGCAGTTGTTGCTAGTCAGACCAATCCTAAGGCACGAAATGCAATTGGAACTCACTCTGGCTCTTACACCGTTTATCGGGCACTCTCGATTGCCAGTGGGAAATATTTAAATACTCATAAACCAGATTTACATAATACTCATAGCCCGGTTCCAATGGGCCCATTTCCTTCTTGGTTTGATGAGACAAAAATTGTTTCATTGGATCCGTGGGGACTTGATCCGCAGATTCATTTTAAATCTTTATACGATAAAGGTTATGATATCCGCCCTTCGATTGCGGTAACTCAAGCTCATCTACAAATTCCTGAAATCCATGATGCCATTCGAGCTGGAAGACTTAAGCCTGATGGCAAAGTGATTATGGCCAATATGGATGTGAAAGTGACAAAAGTTGCTATTGAGCCTGTGTGGTTTCTCCCTGGTATGGCCAAAAGACTTAATGTTGAAGAAGGTGTTTTACGGCGAGTCCTTTTTCAAGAGTCTGGTGGAATGTATCCTGAACTTATCACTCGTCCTGATTTAAAAGTATGGCTTCCACCTATTGGATCAACTACGGTTTATATCTTTGGTGATGCCAAAAATCTCTCAAACCCAAATATCGAACTCACCTGTCGCGTACATGACGAATGTAATGGATCAGACGTTTTTGGTTCTGATATTTGTACTTGTAGACCTTATCTCATGTATGGAATTGAGCATGCTGCTGAAACTGCCCAAAAGGGTGGCGTTGGTCTTATTGCTTACTATCGTAAAGAAGGGCGTGCCCTAGGTGAAGTGACAAAATTTCTTGTTTATAACGCCCGAAAACGCCAAGAAGGCGGAGATTCAGCAGCGACCTATTTTAAGCGCACGGAATGTGTTGCTGGAGTTGAGGATGCTCGTTTCCAAGAGTTCATGCCAGATGTGCTTCATCTTTTCGGTATCACAAAAATTCATAATCTTCATTCGATGAGTAACATGAAATACAACGCCATCGTGGAGTCGGGTATTGAAGTGGTGAATCGCATTTCGATTCCGGATGAACTTATTCCTAAAGATGCTCAAGTAGAAATGGAAGCAAAAAAAGCGGCCGGCTATTTCCATACTGATGGTGAAAAATCAGCAGAAGAGCTAAAAAAAGTGAAGGGGAGAGACATTGAGTGATTTAGATTACATTTTTTCTCCAAAGTGCATTCGTGATGGTGCTAAAAAAGTTTTTGATGCAACCGTTGCTGGAAAAACTCATTTTGACTATCACCCAACAAAACTTAACGAAACGATTAACTTCGTGATGGAAGTGATTAAAGAGAATTATCCTGATTTAAATATTCCTTTTCATTCAAGATGGGGACATTTTAGGCCAGAGGTTGATCGATCAAAATGGCTTCAGGAAAAAATCAAACATCTTGATCCAATCGAGCAGGCCCGAATAAAATGGGATCTTGTGATACCATCAGTTCTTTTAGACGCTGGAGCAGGGGCCTCATGGAAGTTTCATGAAAATGAAACTAAAAAAGACTATACCCGGTCTGAAGGTTTAGGAATTGCTAGTTTTCATTTGTTTATGTCTGGAGCTCTTTCTTCTGATGGGAAAAGTCTTCGTTCAGATGCAAATGGACTTCAAACGGTTTCTCCGGCCTTGATTGAAAAGTATTTTCAGGTGAATGCGACGAATCCACTTGTGGGAGTGGAAGGAAGAGCAAAACTTCTTAAAAATTTAGGGCAGGCATTAGAAAATAAATTATTTTTTCAAGACTCTCGTCCGGGAAGTCTTATTGATTTTTTAGTGAAGACTCATGGGAAAACGATTCCAGCAGCAGCTCTTTTAAGAGCGGTTCTAGATGGTCTTGGGCCTATTTGGCCAGGACGTGAGACGATGGATGCCGTGAATTTAGGTGATGTGTGGAAACACTCACACTTTGGTCTTGTCGCTTTTCATAAACTTTCTCAGTGGATGACATATTCTTTAGTGGAACCACTTTTAGATGCTGGTATTGCTGTTACAGGAGCAGAGGGTCTAACGGGTTTAGCTGAATACCGAAATGGTGGACTTTTTTTAGACACAGGACTCATCACCTTTAAAAATAAAGAAAATGGAAAAAAAGCGTGGGCCCCTGAAAGTGATCTCATCATTGAGTGGAGGGCGCTGACCGTTTATCTTTTAGATGTTGTTGGTAGCGAAATCCAGAAGGCCATCAATAAATCTCCGAGCGAATTTCCTTTGGCCAAGGTGCTTGAAGGTGGAACATGGTGGGCAGGACGCAAGATCGCAAAAACACTTCGTCCCGGTGGAGAACCACCTCTTAATATTATTAGTGATGGAACCGTTTTTTAGAGGATTATATGTACAAAAATTTTCATGAATTAGATCATCCGCTTCTTAAGCATAAACTGGGTCACCTAAGAGATAAGAATACAAATTCTTCAGACTTTCGTGACATTACTAAAGAAATCTCACGCATCTTGGCCTATGAGGCCATGAGAAAATGGACAGATACAGATTTAATTGATGTGGAGACACCCATTGCCGCTGCCAAAGTGACCCGGATCACAAACTCGCCAGTTGCTGTGGCCATTTTAAGGGCCGGAAATGGCATGCTTGATGGAGTCCTCTCTATGATTCCAATTGCCTCATCGGGATTCATTGGTATTTATCGTGATAAATTTATACACAACACAGTTGAGTATTACTTTAAGCTTCCGGCCAATGTAAAAGGAAAGGCCATTCTTCTTTGCGATCCATTAATTGCCACGGCAGATACTATACTCGCGGCCATTGATCGTTTGAAGAGTTACCATGTGGGTAAGATCCAAGTTCTTTCCATCCTAGTAAGTGAGCACGCGCTTAAACGCCTTGAACACTTTCATCCAGATGTGGAGATCTACGGACTTTGTATAGAAAAAGAAATGACTGAGAATGGTTACTTAGTTCCAGGACTAGGAGATGCGGGTGACAGGCTCTATCAGACAAAATAAAGTTTTTATCTTAGGTGTTGCCGGTGGCTCAGGCTCCGGCAAAACTTATTTTGCTCAAGCACTGGCCAATGCCTTAGGTGATCATGCCGCCATAGTGTACCAAGATAATTTTTATATTGATCAGTCTCATCGTTTTGATGGTGACGGTGGGTCAGTAAATTTTGATCATCCAGAAAGTTTAGACTTAAAACTTCTTGCTCAGTGTTTAAGTGAACTCAAATCGGGAAAAACCACTCAGATTCCTATCTATGATTTTGTGACCCATTCTCGTAAAAAAGAAACTCTGCCCGTAAATGTTTCGAGCGTAATAATCGTAGATGGTATTTTGATCTTTCATCCAGACTACCTTCGAGAACAGTTTGATGAAATGGTTTTTTTTGATACTCCTGAGACCCTTCGTTTTGAAAGGCGCTTGGAGCGAGATGTGGCCGAAAGAGGGCGCACCCCTGAAGGTGTTAGGGCGCAGTTTTTAAAACAAGTTAAACCCATGCACGATGAGTTTGTAGAGCCTTCAAAATGCCATGCACACACAGTGGTACGTGATATGGGTGATTATCAAGATTTTTTTGATTTTTATAAAAATAAACTTTTGAAACTAATTTAGAGTCTCACCCATAACTTGACGTTCCAGGGCCCTGCATTCACTTGCATGAATTAAAAGGGCCGAATACTCTTTAGAGTCACCATCAATTTCTTCTAGAAAAAAAACTTCAACTGTCGATTTCCAACGATTGTGATAGGTCCCGCCTTGCATTCCGGGAAGAAGTAGAATGGAGCCTTCACGCACAAGTTTTAAATGTTTGTTTTTATGAACGAATTCTTGTGCCACATCTTCACAACCAGCAAGGGCCTGTGAGAGATTTAAAACGAAAAGAAGAATAGTTAATTTCATGAACCATGACTTAGCATGGCCCAAGAAAAACATAGATCTTATTGTAAAAAATACTATCGAGCGATCTTAAAAAGACCTAGTTTTTCGCCGATTAAACACATCGTGTATCCAAAATCTACTTCCGTTTTTTTTACAGAGAATTTTGCACTCATCGGAAGAGCATGGTGATTGTTTTGAAATCCTTCTCCAAAAACGAATAGTGCCACGAAAAAATTATTTCTAGATTGATCACTAGTTTCAAAATTTCTTCCGCCGTACTTATGTGCCAAAGCATTGACCATCCAACCTTGGACAGGATGGCCCATAATCCCAAAGAAGTATGCTGCTGCAATAAGGAAATAACCTGTTAAAAACCAAAGTGCCAACGCTACGAGACCGTGAATCACATAGGGTAGGTTGGAGAGTCCTGCACGGCTTATCCTAGAGATATCAAAAGGAATGTCAGAAACAGCTTTATTTATTTCCTGATCATTTTTACTCATAAGTTTATAAAGAGTGTCGCGATAGCCTTTATATTGGCCAACCCAAACACCCAAAACACCTTGGTGAACTGGACTATGAGGATCTTTAACCGTATCTGAATAAAGGTGGTGAAGTCTGTGCATTGTTGCCCATCCTTTAGGATCAAGACCCGTTACCCAAATTCCGGTGGCAGAAAGCCACTTCATCATCTTGGGTCCAAGGATCACTGACTTATGTGTAAGACCGCGATGATAAAGAACAGTGATATAAAACATGTTTAAAACATAACCAAAACCAAATAGCATTAACGCCAAAAAAGCGATCAACATACGAACCCCACGATTTTTGGAAAAAATATTATCCTAAACTTAAACGTTTGTGCATTATAAATATCAGCAAGTTAGGAACTTTGTTGAGAGAGTGAAACCTTTAAGAATTAAGGACTTAAACCGATACGTAGTTATGAACACATGGTTTCTTCTCATTTTAATTTGGCCATATCTAGCGGGAGCTCAGTCTGATGTCCTTGAAAAGCTAAATAAAGATGAGTTCTATTTGCATGAAAAGATCTCAGAACTTAAAGCCTTAGTGATCAAGCAGAAAAAAATTAAGGATGAGGAATTACTTTTACTCCTTGTAAACAAAGATAAAATTAAGGTTTTGACTCAAGATCTTCGTCATCATGATCAGGCCGTTAACGAGGCAAAAAAAGAGATTGATGAAAATTTATCAAAAATTGTTCTGACTCAGAAATTATCTTCACGAGCATCTTTTTATAGATGTCTTAAAGAAGAGTTAAGTAAAAAGGATTTTCTTGATTCTCATCAGTGCCTAAAGGCCCATGATTTTAGCATGACAGAATTGGAAAAAAGACAAATTGAGCTTTGGGATTCAAAAATTAAATACTCCATTGATGAAAAAGTTTCTCAGCTAAATGAATTTAAAAGCGATATGAAACTTATTGAAGAGAAGATTTCTCGATATGATGTGCGAATCAACGAGGCTCAAGAAAGTATTCAGATCTTTGAGGGAAAAATAACGGGAAATAATGCCAAAAAAAAAGATGCAGTCTCTCTTGTGCAACATCCCGAGTATAGGCTCTGTAATGAATCAACATTAACGATTAATCTTGAAGAGAAGACACCTTTTAGAGGAGCGCAACAGAGAGGTCCATTTTATGAAATCACACGTGATAATCAAGATGGGCTTGGTACATGTTATGCCAACACTGCAAAAAATCTTCTCGTAGCTCTCTCTGGTGGCATGATGAATCCTTCGTTTTTGGATCTTGCCTTGATTTTTAAACGCTCCAAAAAAGATCTTTCAGACAATGGGTTAGATGGGGGGCTTGCGTGCGAAGTTTTAGATCAGGCCAAGCTTTATGGATACTGCTCACAAAAATGGGCCCCCATTGAGAGGGGTGAAGAGAACATCGCTTTTCGAGGGTTATTAGGGGCCAAAGCATCGTCATTAAAGGCCCAAGCAGATACTCTTGATCTTATACGAAACTTTTTAGTTGGAGTTGATGATCTCAGAGATGATAAAAGTCACTTAAGTAAAAAGTTTTTGACCCGAGGGAAAGAAATTATTCAAAAAATTCAAAATAATCCTTTGATTAAAATTCCATTACCTGTAGCGAGATTTGAAATACCACCGGAATGGAAATTACATGAAATTTATCCTTCTTTGAAAGTTCAGGCATCTGATACAAAAAAGAAATTCATCGAAGATTATCGAGAGGCATACAAACATTTTTACCCACTCTACGTAAGTGCACTTTTAGATAAAAAAGATCTTAATCATGTTTTTGATATTTATAAAAAAAGTATGGGGCCTTTTATTTCTAAGTATGGTTTAGAAAAACATCTTGCCGACTTTAAGAAACTTTATCTTATCCATGCACAACCAGAATTTAAAAAAGCTGATTTTTATGAATCTCTTAACGCTTCATTAGCACTCGTTAAAGATTTAAGTGAATATGACAGTGACGATAATGAAATGCTTTTCCGCTTTTGTAGTTCTGACTTTAAACCAGAAATGGATTTTTTAACTAGGCTTCAACCTCTCCTTGAGCGTTTAAATGAACTTAAAGTGGACCCTTACCTTATGGTTGATGGAAAGGGAGCATTCTTAGATTCTTCGCAGATTATGCAGCTTGCGATAGCACCAGCATGTATGAATATAAAAAACAGAAACAAGTTAAATTTTGAATTTAGTTGTGAGAAAGGGTACGACTTAGTTGATAATATTAAACAGTCTCATTATTCTGATAATGAAAAATTGGCGATGCTAAGGGAAAGAATTGTCCTAAGCTTAAGACAAGGACTTGCCCTCGGGAATTCATTTCCTTCTGGTGAGAATATCTCGCATATCAATACGATTGTTGGATTTCGTTATAATGGGAAAAAAAGCGAGTGTGAGGTTCTTATTAGAGAATCTCAAACGGGATTATCAACTTGGGAGTCTGAACGAACAATTTTTAATAATATTCGGGCATTAACAGAGGTCAGAATAAAATGATAAAGCTTATGATGATACTTTTATTATCAAGTGGTGCCTATGCTGAGAGCTTTTATATTTTCAAACAGGCCTATGATTTTAAAGAAGAAGAAGGGCTTCTTGTCAACGGATGCGTAGATAAAAATTGTGATGCTCTAAAAGCGATCTCGAATTATCGAGAAATTGATCTCAAGGCCGCTCGCAAAAATCTTAAGTTTAGCAATTCAGTAGGATCTGATGTATGTATTAGAATCTATAAAGTTAAGGCCGTTCTGGGTGAGGCCACCAATCAAGATGCCCGCGCCTTTTGTTATTTTCCTGACAATAGTATGGTGGAGATGAATTCTCTTTCAAATTACTTAACGTCAAAAAAAATTGTCGTTGAATAATCAGCTTAAGCCGCTATAACATTAAGACATGATTAATATTTTATTTTTGTTCTCTCTTATCATATTCTCTTTTGCTTCTGAGCTTCAGATCGTCGCGCAAAACGATGATTTTCAAAAAGCACCTGAATTCCAGGCCATCATGACAAAACTTAGCTCCTACGGTGAGTTTTCTGCCAAGATAACTGAAGAACAAGTTGTTGTGAATCCTGCCAATCATGGTCTATCAAAAGGCCAGCAGATGGTCGAAGAGGCCAAAGCTCGTAACCGCGCTATTCTAGCGGAAAAAAGTAATGAGGGACATTCTAAACCGGTATTCTCTGGCGTTGACCAATGGAGAGAGGAAGTCAAAAAAACTCAAGATGGCTGGAAAAAAGAAATTCTACAACAACGTAAAACGTGGCAGCGTGAGCAGAAGATCTTTTTGGGTCATCTTCGAGAATATAAAGAAAATACTTTTAACCTACCTATAAAAGGTGAAAAAATCACTGAGAAAAAAATGACTGTGGACACACTTCCACGTTTTTTTATCGTAAATAGCGCTTTTAAAGTCCCTATCCGCAACCAGCAAGACCGTCCTACATGTTCAGCATTCGCAGGTATCAGGGCCCTTGAAGTTATTCTTGCCCAAAATAAAATGGAACATGACCTCTCGGAACAATATCTTTATTGGGCGAGTAAACCTAACTGTCAAACAAGTCCATGCTCCGAAAAAGGTTCATGGATTCCTCTGGGTCTTAAACATTCTCAAATACAGGCCGAAGTCGATATCCCACTTGAAAATACATGTTCCTACGGTCCTGAGAAAGTAGAAGGTAATGAAACCCAGCTTCCACTCAGTTCAAGCTGTAAACAAGGAAAAATCAAAGTTTTAACTTTTGAAGAAGTTCGCACCATCTCCGATATGGTAGAAAAACTGAAGACCCATACTCCTGTTATTATGGCCGCAAAGCTTTCGGAAAACTTTTATATTAACGAAGGCCTTGTTTCTCTGGCCGAAGTCCAAAATAACACAGGCAAACTAGATGCACATGCTCAAGGTCACGCCATGCTTGCTATTGGCATCATTGAACTTCCCATAAAGCTTAAGGCCTCAGAAGGAAATTTCTGTATTGTTGTAGCCAATAGTTGGAGCGAAGGTTGGGGTGCCGGTGGATACAGTTGTTTAACTGAAAACTGGCTCATTAAATTTCGTCAGCCTGCTCCTTTTTATGCGATTACTAAAATTTCAATAAAATAGTCATTTTGGTGACTTCACTTGGATGAAGTCACCGTCGACTCAACCCCATTTTCATACTTGCTCTTTGATTACACTGAAAACATAAGAGTCTAATATTCTCAATCGTATTTGTTCCACCCAAAGCATAAGGTTTTAAGTGATCAAAAT
>Ga0247843_1001178_pt1 | contig 55583 bp, 47 predicted proteins | sample LaCruzMarch2017__FD_192420 | JGI IMG/M metagenome (GOLD analysis project Ga0247843, IMG submission 192420) | Freshwater microbial communities from meromictic Lake La Cruz, Castile-La Mancha, Spain - LaCruzMarch2017_8m | ecosystem: Environmental > Aquatic > Freshwater > Lake | place: Spain...
CGCTGGGTGCATGCGATACACCGTCTCCATGTTGTGCGAAAGAATTTCAGGGCGAGCATCGCACACCATCTGAATGGCGCGCTCATCTCCTAGAAAGTCACCAACCAAACACTCAACACTCATGCCAGGGCAAGCGCGATGCACTGCACGAATTGTTTCCGCCCAAATCGCAGCACCACCATCAGGCAATTCATCACGATTCACGCTGGTGATCACTACATGCTTCAGTTTCATGAGAGCCAAACTCTCGGCAACCCGCCGCGGCTCATCAGTATCAACAGCGTCTGGACGTCCAGTCTTCACATTACAGAAGCCACATGAACGCGTGCATGTATCCCCCAAGATCATGATGGTTGCTGTGCCACGGCTCCAGCACTCGCCCATGTTTGGGCAACTCGCCTCTTGGCAAACAGTGTGCAACCGGTGCTCACTAATGATTCCTTTGAGCCGTTCATAGCCAGCGCCGCCCGGAACACGCGCGCGCAACCAATCTGGTTTGCGGCCAATGATGCTTTGCTGTGGCGTGTTGTTGTTGTTTAACACCATGCCTGTCAGGCTCACCAGTGCTGGCCCCACATTGCGCGCTGTATCCCCACCAAGCGGGCGCGGGTGTCGCGCCAGGGTGCGGGCAACCGCTTCAGGCGAAGCGCCCGGCGGAAGTTGACCCTGCAGAGGAGGATGATCGTTGGCGTTCATATGGGCAAGGCAGTGTAGGAGGCGTGTAAGCGGTGTAGGAGGCGTGGAAACGGCATAGCAAGCCCAGCAATGAACGAATAACTAGACAGCCGGTGGCTTGCCAGCAACACACTTTCGAATCACATAAGGGCGCACCCCACCGATGCCACTGACGGCGTCGCTCAGTAGTTCAAGCACAAAGCCCATCGCAAGCATGAACAGTGCTGCAAAGAACAACATCACCACCACGAAGAACATGGGGCGTTCGGTGAGTGGTTCTGCTTGAAATACTCGTTGCCACAACAGCCAAGATCCAGCCGCAACATCAACAACCAGGACCACCATGCCAATGCGTCCAAAGAGGTACATCGGCCGGCTGTGTGTTGCGCCTTGGAACCACAACATCAACACATCAAACAAGACATCAAGTGAACGACCGATTCCATAGTGGCTCCGGCCAGCAAATCGCGGCGGCGCACTGACAAATACTTCTTCAACAGCTCCACCGCGCATCCAAACGATTGCGGGCAGCAGGCGGTGGTGCCCGGGACGCAGGCGCAAACTGCGCGCAAGATCGCCCTGGATGGCTTTGAAGCCACCCATATCGCGCACGTTGCATCCAGAGACACGGCGCAGCATCCAGTTTGCCAATCTGCTCGGCGCACGGCGCAACATGAGACTCTCGGTCCGCCCTTGGCGACTTCCAGAAACAAGTGCGTTACCGCGATCCATCGCCTCCACCAAGCGGTGGATTTCCTCTGGGGCGTGTTGAAGGTCGCCATCCATCACCACCACCACATCGCCACAACTTTCTTGAATTCCCGCGTACATCGCAGTGCACTGGCCACCATTGCGCGCAAGAAACACACCACGGAGCGCTGGAAATTCCAGGCACAAGTCACCAATCATTGCTTCGGTACGGTCAGTAGAACCATCACTCACAATGATGATTTCATACGTTCGACCGATCGCCAACAGAGCGGCATTGGTTCGGCGGACAAACTCAGCAATACATGACTCCTCGTTGTGCATCGGCGTAACTACAGAGATTGCCACGGTTGATCCGGGCACCCACACTTGGTGTGATCGCGCGCCCGGATCACTCATGGGGCAACCTTTAGTTTGCCATTCATCATCCGCCAGTGTCCAGGAACCGTGCAGACATATTGGTAAGTACCAGGCTTCTGTGGAACCACATAGAAGAGCGATCCAGACTTGTCTGGATCAATCAAACCCATGACAGCCAGTACAGATGGCATGTCGGGTACAAACTGACACGCCTTTCCTTCGGGTGTGTCACCCATCTTGTCTGCGGCGACACCAACTTCACTCATCTTTCCAGGCATCACGATCAGTAAGTTGTGCTGCATGGTGTCCGTGTTTTTAAGAGTGATTTCTAGGATCTCACCTGGCTTAGCTTTGATTTCCTTGAGGTCGTATTGCATCGCACCAGGGATGGTTCCGATGGCAACCGGTCGCACGGTGACTCCCCTGAGCGCCTCTGGCCGTTGCTCGGTGGGCATCGCAGCAATTGTGCGAAGTGCGGCGCTGTAGGCGGGGTCCTCTGGGGTTTGTGCACACTTTGTGAGTCGTTCAAGCACCGCGGGGTCCTTCGCAGCCTCTGCAGCGAGCGCCACCAATACGTCAGCAAGATCTCGGGTGGCACCACAGGTACCACCACACTGTGCGATCGCGTCAAGAAGTACCAGAACTGGTGATGGCCCGAGTGACTTAGCAGCGCGCATTCGGAGTTCTGCTGGGACCCCATTCTCCACAAGCATCCGCTTGGCCATTGCCCCATCCTTTGATGGATCAGCAGCAAGCACGGCCGGAAGGTCTTCGGGCGGCGCGGGTGGAACTAAACGCGCTGGCGGGCCTCCGGCCAACACCGTCGCAACCGCAGCAATCACTATGAAGCAAGTCATCAGGGCAAGGTACCGCTCTATGTACCTTTTGGTCCAAGCCCAACCACTCACAACGGCGGAGCTCAACGGAAGTTGTTGCACAACCCTGCGACTTGCTGGTCATTTAAGGGTTTATCTGGGCAATTGAACAACAAAGCCCCCTCAGACCAAGGGTGCTCACTATCCAGGCACCTGTACCAGCAGTCCCCTTGTCATGGTCTGGTTTGAGGCCAACGACCACCCTCGGTCGGTTGGCGTAGTTTAGGAAACCACCAATGGCTGTTCATCACATCTCAGACACCAACCATCCGCATCTTGCCCCGTATCAGCAAGTACGCGATCGCGATGCACTTGGGCCGGACGGTCGGCCAGGTTTGTTCATTGGTGAAAGCCCAGTGGTGATTGGAGCAATGTTGCGCGCGGGTGTCGATATGTTGAGCATCTTGACCAGTGATCGGCACGCACAACGCGTAGTGGCGATGGTTGATGAAGCGCGCGAGTTTCGGCGCAATCTGCCCGACCCCGAGGTTCTACTTGTTGCAGATGACATCCTTGATGCCACGGTTGGTTTCAACATTCACCGAGGATTTCTTGCGGTGGGAAAGCGTCCAGCGCAGCACACTGTTCGTCAAGTCGTTCCCGCTCAGGGACAAGACGCGTTACTTCTTGTGGTGGAAGAGATCAACAACATTGACAACATTGGTCAGTTGTTTCGAAACGCAGCGGCGTTTGGCTGTAGCGCGGTGATTCTCTCCCCTGGCTGCCACGATCCGTTGTATCGAAAAAGCCTTCGTGTGAGTTGTGGTTGTGTGTTGCGTGTGCCCTACGCGCGCAGTGATGCGTGGAACGCCGATCTTCAATACCTCCGCGACGATCAAGGGTTCACCCTGCTTGGCGCGACTGGTGGCGGCGAACACACACTCCGAGAAATGGCTGAGCAACTGACGCGCTTACAGGCGCAACCCCGCAGGATTGCAGTGATCATGGGTGCGGAATTCACCGGCTTATGTAATGACACCCTTGCAGCGTGCACAGCGCGGGTGAAAATTCCCATGGCGAATGGGGTTGATTCACTGAACGTTGGGGTCGCGGCGGGCGTATTTCTTTCACGCCTGACTGAACAGTGAGGCGTACCGAGCAGATGTTTCTTGGTCTGCTGGGTCTGTCATGGTTCGCTGTGTCCCACCCCGCTAGTGTGTGATAATCCGATTTTCACTTACGAATCCGCCATTTGCGCGAACAGTGCTGATTGAGGCGCGTAACGAGCCCATGCGAAACATCATTTCGTCAGCGGTCGTATTGGGCGCGCTCGCAATGATCCCTGCCATGACAGTGGCGGCGGAGCCCCCTACCCCAGTCGGAGGGGGCGAGCAGCAGGGGCCTGTCGCAACGTTGTCAACCGAGGATCAAGCGGCGATCGGGCATGCCAAGAGCATTTCCCGGGCGTTTCGGGCGATATCCAAACTAGCCGGGCCTTCGGTGGTTTCGATCGAGGTCACCCCTGAACAAACCATCGTGCGCCGCCAAGGTGGTCGTATGGGCTCCCAAGGATTGGTTCCGCAAGGAATGGTTCCAAACGGCGCCCCAATGGGTGTTGGTACGGGATTCATTGTGGCGGAAGAGGGGTATGTGGTCACGAACAATCACGTCATTCGCTCGGGCGGCGCGTTCAAAGTGCGGCTGAACGATGGTCGGGTGGCCAGTGCAGCATTGGTTGGTTCTGATCAAGAAACTGACATTGCAGTACTGAAGATTGATGTTGGTGGCTTGTCCCCCATCGAATTTGGCGATAGCGACGCGGCGGAGGTTGGCGATTGGGTGATTGCACTTGGATCACCGTTTGGATTGAAAGACAGCGTCACCGCTGGCATCATCAGTGCTCGCGGCCGCGAGGTTGGTTTGAGCCCGCTGGAGAGCTACCTGCAGACCGACGCCACCATTAACCCGGGTAACTCCGGTGGACCACTTGTTGATATGGATGGTCGTGTGGTTGGTATCAACACCGCCATCGAAAGCCGAAGTGGCGGTTCCGATGGAATCAGCTTTGCGATCCCTTCAAATATGGCGAAAAGTGTGGTCGAGTCAATCATTGCCGGAAGCGCGCCATCGCGGGGATTCTTGGGAATCCAGATGCAGCCACTTGATGCGCGCGTGGCAGCACAGGTTGGGTTCAACGGTCAAGGGGTACTTGTAAACCAGGTCGTTCCAGGTGGCGCAGCCGCCAACGCTGGAGTGCAGGTTGGCGACATTGTTGTCAAAGTGAACGGCGAAGAGACCATCAATCCCCAGCGGGTGATGCGGGCGGTTCGCTTGTGCGCGCCAGGTGTTGCGGTACCGATCGAGGTCATTCGTGCTGGCACTGTGATGTCCCTCACCGCCACACTTGGTGATGCATCCAAACACATGGTTCGCGCGGCGCCGTGATGCAGCACCTCACGCCATAGTCCCGTGTGTGGTTCATTAGTGTCTTTGCCTACCATGCTCGACCGCCATGATGCATAGCAATCGAACCACCACGCTTGATACGCCACTATCGGTGCAACTTCGGCACCGGGTGACATTCACGCGCGGGGTGTTCTTGGTGACAAACCCCACATTGCGCTCTGTGTTGGATTCACCCACACGAGGCGCCACCGCCGAACCAGCAACTCGCCGAATGGTGGCGTTTATTGACAGCAATGTGTTGGACGCGCACCCGTCGCTTCCCGACGACATTCGGAATTACATGGCAGTTTCTGCCAACGCAACCCAGACGCAATCCACTAGTAAAAGTTCATTTCCGGAACTCACGCTTGTCGAGGCCGTTCCTGGTGGCGAGCAAGCAAAGCAGTCAATGAGTGTTGTTGACCGCGTGGTGCGCGTTGTTGATGAACACGGCATTGATCGCCAGAGTTTTGTGATGGCGATTGGTGGTGGTGCAGTGCTGGACGCGGTTGGATTTGGTGCATCAATTGCCCACCGTGGCGTGCGGCTACTGCGCTTACCAACCACGACCCTTGCGCAAGACGACGCTGGAATGGCCGTAAAGAACGGCATAAACCTTGGGTCCAAGAAGAACTTCATCGGAAGTTTCACGCTCCCCCACGCAGTGATTTGCGACACGAACTTTCTGCAGTCAACACCCGACTGGTCATGGTGTGGTGGATTTAGCGAGGCGGTGAAGATTGCTCTGCTTCGTGATCCCGAGCTGTTCAATCGTATTGAGCGAGATGCAGTAGCCATTGCGCACCGATCAATGGACGCCGCTCTACCAGTGATCACTCGGAGTGCGGAACTTCATTACCGCCACATTATGTCGGGTGGTGATCCGTTTGAGACACACAGCGCTCGTCCATTGGATTTCGGTCACTGGTTGGCACACCGGCTTGAGGGGATGACCAACGGCACATTGCCACACGGCCAAGCAGTAGCGATTGGTGTTGCAATTGACACGCTCTATTCAGAATGTGCGGGACTGATGCCAACCCCAGAAGCGCGCCGGGTGATTGCCGTGCTTCGCGCGCTTGACTTACCAGTGACACATCCCCTACTCGCCAATCTTGATGGAATTGTTGCTGGACTAACTGAGTTTCGCGAGCACCTTGGGGGGCAGCTCACCATCACTTTGCTACGGGGAATTGGCGATCCAGTAGACGTTCACTCCATCGATCCAGCCATCCTTGGTGCGGCGATTGCGCTTACCTCTCGGGGTTCATAAGGGCGGCAACCTGCGGTTCAATCGCCAGTGCGCCGTACCCCTAGACTTCAGACATGAGCGAAGCAACGCCCAAGCTGAACCATCATTCCATGACGCGCGCACAGGTCGTCGATGCGTATTTCATGGAGCACCGCGCTCGACTACTTGATGTGGCGGCATTTCTTGACCGCATTGATCGCGCTGGGCCAGGTGTGGATGACTTTCGGATGAACGCGTACCGCAACGCGATCGCGCTGTTGCTGGATGGCAAGCCAGAACGCACTCGCCGCATCTTGGAACACTTCAGCGACCCAAGCACAACGCCAATTCCCGCCGCGCACGTCAAAGGCGCAACAGGCGCCCATGATCCGATCGGAAAGGTGCACTAACCATGTACATCGATCCACACGTTCACATGGTGAGTCGCAGCACTGACGACTATGTGCACATGGCACGAGCGGGTTGTGTGGCGATCACTGAGCCTGCATTTTGGGCGGGATATGACCGATCAAGTCCACAGGGCTTCTTTGACTATTTCCGTCAACTCACGGAATCAGAACCACGGCGCGCGGCGCAGTATGGAATTCGCCATCACACGTGGCTGTGCATTAATCCAAAAGAGTCCGAAGATCCAGTGTTTGCTCGCGAGGTGATAGCGCTCATCCCGGAATTCTTGAAGAAGGAAAACGTTCTTGGTATTGGCGAGATCGGGCTCAACAAGAACAGCCGCAACGAGATGGAGATATTGGAGGCGCACTTACAACTTGCCAGCGACCACAACCTCTTGGTACTTGTGCATACGCCGCATTTAGAAGACAAACTCAAGGGCACCCTGCTGATTTTGGACGCAATTCGTCGCTTTCCCAAACTTGATCCAGGACGGGTGTTGATTGACCACGTCGAAGAGCACACCGCCAAGCACGTGCTTGATCAGGGCTTCTGGTGTGGCATGACGCTCTACCCAGACACCAAGTGCACGCCACAACGCGCCGTTGACATCATTGAAACGTATGGAAGCGAGCGCATTTGGATGAATTCCGCCGGCGACTGGGGTCACAGCGATCCGATAGCGGTTCCCAAGGCACAGATGGAAATGCGCCGCCGTGGCCACTTGGAAAGCTTGGTCCGACAAGTGACGTTTGGAAACCCACAACGATTCCTGTCACAATCCGGTCGGTTTAGTGCTGAACCACTTCGACCCACCGCGCCAGACATCACCCGCTGACGTTGCCCGGAAGTTTATTTTCGATCGAACCACACAAGGGGCACCCTCGCGATGGACCGCAGCAATACACCACCTCACCACGGCCCACCGGTTCCCCATGGACACCACGGGCACCTTGCAGCTGACGGCGTACAACAGCGACGGTGGCTGGTATTGCTGGCAATGACTGGAAGCCTTGCGATGATTTTTGTGGACATGACGGTGGTTGGCGTGGCGCTACCACGCATGGGCTCTGCGCTTTCAATGAGTGATGTTGATCAGGCTTGGATCATCACCAGTTACCTGATCACATTGGCTTCACTCATGGCGCTTGGTGGCCGCATCGGTGATTTGATTGGCAAGGTTCCTACGTTTATAGCTGGTGTTGTTGGTTTCGCACTCGCCAGCATCATCTGCGCTTCTGCACACGATGGAACACAATTGATTGTTGGACGAATATTGCAAGGAGTGGCTGCGTGCTTGATGCAGCCGGCATCGGGCGCACTTGTCATCGGCGCATTTGCACCAGGCGAGCGTGGCAAAGCGATGGCGGTCTATGTGGGAATTCCGCTGGTTTTTATGGCGATCGGACCAGCGCTTGGTGGATTCATTGTTGAGAATATGGGATGGCCATGGGTGTTCTGGCTGAATGTTCCTGTGGCGGTTGGCGCTGTCGCGCTGACGGCGGTTGCCCGCCCGCGCGACGCTCGAAGCGTGGACCGAACCATCGATTGGATCGGCGGCGCGCTGTTGATCATTGGACTTCCATCGTTCGTGTACGGCTTGCAGCAACTTGGCACTGTTGGGGCGAACGGGACGATGGCATGGACGGACCCAATGACATTGAGTTTGCTCGGTGGCGGCGCAGCGGTATTGGTGGTGTTTGTGTTGCGGCAACTTCGGCACCCACACCCATTGTTGCGTCTACGTTTGTTTACCGACCGAGCGCTTCTTGCCGATGCGTTGGTGATTGCAAGCATGCAGTTTGCCATGACTGGGCTAGTGATTGCTGGCTCGGTCTATGCGCAAGAAGTGCTTGGTTTTACGCCGTTTCAAGCAGGTTTATCCCTACTTCCATTATTGGCGCCGGTCATTCTCATTGTCCATGTAGCGGGACGTTGGTACGACCGATCGGGTGTTCGTGCGCCCGCTTCATGGGGGACCGCGGCAGCAACGGTTGGCATGGTGATACAAGCGGTGGGTGCTTGGACTCAGAGTTACCCAGTCATGGCCGCGGGGATGTTTGTGCTTGGCATTGGCATTGCCTTCACCATGAGCCCGACCAATACTGACGCACTTGGTCGCGTGCCCCACTCAGAACGCGGTCAAGTCTCTGGGCTAGTGCAGACGTTTCGGCAGATTGGTGGAAGTGTCGGTGTGGCGGTGGTTGCAGCGACGGTCTCACTGGCAATCGGATGGTTCGGTGCTGCTGACGGTGCCGCTCCGCGCGAGCAGGTCGCTGAACTACGAATGATGATGCGCTCTGGCGATGCAAGCGCTCATACAGAAGCAGCAGCGAGCCCACACCTTGAATCCATGCAGACCACAGTGGCCCACTCGTACGCCATCGGATATGCAGTGGCATCGCTCGGGACACTGGCGGCATTCATCGCCGCGCGCGGCTGGATGAAGCCTGGAAAGTGGACCGCGGTGCTGCAGGTGCGGCCAACAAACACTTAACGCTTGCGCTGAATGGCGGCACACAAGGCTCCGCCGGCGAGTGATCCAGCGAGTCCAACAAAGGGCAGGGAAAATATATACATCGCGCTATTTTGCGTGTTCTCACCAGCCAAGGTGAAGTTGACAGGGCCAGGCGCTCGTTCAAGCCAAGGCTCTTGACGCGACTCTTGTTTGTTCCATGCGATCGAGCCATTCACAAAGCCCGTGACGGCCATGAGCACCGCCAACATCACGGCGGCGCGCATTCCCCCGATCCGGACTGCGAGCCAACCCGCCGCAATAGCAGCGACACATCCACACGCCAGCTTGAGAATCTCAAAGAGCGAAGTGTCGCGGTATGAGCTAGCAACAAACACGCCTTCTGATCCAAGCTCGATGTAACACAGAGCAACCAGCAACAGGAGCAACACAACCGACAAGACATAACCAGCGAACATTCCAAGAATGGAACGAGCAAGTGGAATTGGCGGGCTATTCATGGCGAATTTGCAGGCTGCGTCTGTATTGGATCCGCCTCAACACGAACACGGAATGGGTGCGCGGGCAGCTTGGACAACTCATCGACCACATTCGCATCAGCGGGATTGTCTTGCCACGCGTAACGAACCTCTACTGGCAATGGCACAGCAGAACTCCGAATCTTGATCGCGTTGGGTGGGCGCAATTCCGCATCCGCCTTCACAAACTTTCCATCAGCGCCAGCAATTGCAAAGCTGGCAGGCGCCTTTCCATCACGTGTTACCAAGCGCCCACGCTCCACGTCAAAGTCAATGATGATGCCATCCGTGTCACGACGAACACTCTTGGTTCGCGGCCCACGCCAGGCGGTATCTGGCTGTCCATACGAGGTCGCCATGGCCCATCCCGCGAGCCGCTCACCAACCGTGCGTTTGTCACGTGGGTGGATGTCATCAGCGTCACCAACATCAATCGTGGTGATCACACCGGCGTTGGGTGATGAACGCTCAGTGGCAAGTTGTGCATCACGTAGCAGTGGCCAAACGCCGGCAATCGCCTCGTTTTCTTGATGAGCATGGTGGGATGCCAAGCTAACAATCCCGAACGGCATGTCTGGTTGCTGAAACGCCGCGCGCCAACTGCGAATAGTGAGTGGCAACAACGATCGGTACGCCTCAGCATCAGCGATTGATCCAGCGTTGGACTCACCCTGATACCAAATGGCCCCCTTGATTTCGACCCCGGCAAATGGAGCAATCATGGCATTGAACATCGATGCGGGGTCACCGTATCCAGTGCCAGGAGCAGTTTCTTGCGACGGGCGTGCCGGTGGCTGAGGCAATCCGGAAGCCGATCGACCCATACGGGCCAACCACTCGCCTGATAGTGGAAGAGAAGCGTTGTTGGCGGCAGCGCAGGAAATCCGCATGGCGTCCGGGGGGCCACTAAAGCCACCCTCACCCTGCATATCAAGGAGTTCAACAGCAATGGTGCATGGCCCAGCTTTCATCAGTGCCGCCGGGACGCGGTACTTACGTGCGGTTCCGATGTCAGAAATGGTGTTGGCGATCGGCTTCCCGTTTACAAAGAAAACGTCAGCATCATCAATGGCGCCAAGTTCCACCACGCACTCTTTCCCGTCCCATTCCGCAGGAATTTCGATTGTTCGGCGATACCACTCAATTCCATCAACATTCTTGCGCACTGGATCGGCGTTCCAACGTATCGGCAGCATGACGGGTTTCCACGCAGCCGCGTCTTCAGGCGTTTCCTTGGAATACCACTTCCCCTTTGCTCCTGGGTCGGTGGCGTTGATCGCACTCCACCACGCAGTACCAGCCTCCTGAAAGAGCTTTCGATCAGCCTGATATGCAGCTTCGCGGTCGGCGGCGGAAAGAGAGTTCCATATATCGATCGAGCGTCGTAGTTCAGTGACCCGGGCGGTGTAGAGGGGGTCAGCACCAAGCGTTGCCAAATCGGTCCACGGCTCTGCGCGCGTTCCACCCCAGTTGATTTCCAGAATTCCAATCGGCACACCGTTTGTCTTACGCAATTGTTGCGCAAACCAGAAGTCCACAGCCCCCATGTCTGGAGCGCTGGCGGGCGTCAGGGTTCTCCATGCAGCGGCCACTGTGAAAGCAGCGCGGTTTGCTGTGACGTGCGGCACTCGAAGGAAGCGAATCGATGGCTCATTGGCAATAGCGACACCAGCGGCGGTCTGCTCGCCGGTACCACCCAGGGTCCATTCCATATTGCTCTGCCCACCCGCCACCCAGATGTCACCAACCACAACATCCTTGACACTGATGGTGTTGGCACCCTTCACATCAAGCGTGAGTGGATCATCACTGCCAGCCATCGGCGCCAATTCCACAACGAACCGCCCACCCTGACCAGCGGTCGCTTTACCACTACGAAGCACCGCGCCCTTGGAATCAATCAACTCCACAGTGATCTGTTCGCCCGGCTGCGCACTGCCAAAGACGTGCGTGCGCCGGTCGCGCTGCAGGACCATATGGTCAGTGAAAGCGGCCGGAAGGGATACGTCGGCGAGCGCGACGGAGGCAGAGAGGGTGGCCACCACCGTGGTCATGCTGGCTGAATTAGTTGGGCGCATCGGTGAATGATGCCCGGTTTCGCCCGTAGATGCAATATCGTTCACACATGGCTCATTCCACCAGACCACGCATCGGCATTACCGCGGACATTGCCCGTGACGAGCACGGGCGGGCGCGCCATCAGGTGCGCGCTACCTATATCGATGCGGTCATAGCCGCCGGCGGGCTGCCCATCATCCTGCCTGCTGATGCCAACCTCCGGGCCGAACTGATTGCTGCGGTGGACGGCGTCATCATCATCGGTGGAGACGATGTCGATACCCGCCCGCTCGGCATTCCACTTCACCCACAAGCGAAGGTGATGGATACTGCGCGCCAAGCTGCGGACTTTGCCCTACTCAAGCAACTTGATACAACACCAGAAATGCCTGTGCTTGGCATTTGCCTTGGCATGCAGTTGATGGGTATTCATCATGGTGCCGAGCTGATTCAGCACCTTGGCGATCAATTGCCGGATAGCGATCGGCACCGAAACGATTACCAGCACATGGTGACCAGCGCGCTCGGAGATGGTTTGGTTGCCAGTTCGCACCACCAAGCGCTCGGCAGTGCTGCTCATCTTGAGGTCATTGGTGTCTCTGACGATGGGGTCATTGAGGCAATTCGCGACCCTTCCAAGCCGTTTTATGTGGGGGTGCAATGGCATCCAGAGCGAACAGAGGACAAAACCATGGGACTTGGGGTCATTCGCCGCCTCGTCGACGCGGCGCGCAGGGAGTAGGCTGATTTCATGCTCATTTCAACCCTCGTCTCCACGGTGGCCTTCTTCGCAATCGGTGATGTGCTTGTGCCGGGCAGTCCAGCACCAGCCTTCACGGTTGATTCATTCGTTCGCGGTACCGAGGTGAAGACGCTGGAGCTTGGGAAAGTTCACGTGATTGAATTCTGGGCGACTTGGTGCGGACCATGCGTTGCCAGCATGCCACACCTCACCGAACTACAGAAGCAAAACCCCGATGTGCAGTTCATCGGCGTCGCTGGATTTGAGCGAGGTAAGGATGCGGCGGACGGCACCAAGCGCGTTGACGACTTTGTCAAGGCTAAAGGAGACGCCGTTGGATTTGCAATTGCATTTGATGGCGATGGCACCATGGCGAAGACGTGGATGACCGCTGCAAAGCGCAACACGATTCCAACATCGTTTGTGGTTGGGAAAGATGGCAACATTGCATTCATTGGATCGCCCACCGCAGAACTTGATGCAGCGATCGCCAAGGCCAAGAAGGCAGATGCACCCGCAAATCTGCCCGCGACCACCAGTACAACACCGGCAGCTACATCAGTAGTTCCCCCTAAAAAAACCGTAGAAGTCACTGAGGAACCAACTGACGAGACCGGGTCATCGACCACCACCTCCACGTCTACCGAAACACATTCGGTGACCAAGAACGGTGTATCAAGTAACAGTATTGTCACAGTGGAAACCACCGTTGAGGTTCGCGATGGACGTCGCAAGACCACTGTGACACGCACAGAAGTGGTGTCAAATGGCGGCAGCCAACAACCATCGGGCGGTGTAGGAGCGTCAGGATCGGCGGGTGCAAAGTCCTCATCCGGCGCATCCTCCGGTTCGTCAGAGTCGTCAAAATCCTCGAGTTCATCGAGTAGCCGGCCCTGATTTCCAGTGCTCCCCGCATATTGCACCAACGTCGTAGCGGGTCGCACTATCAGAGAGACGTGCGAGCATGTGGAGCGAGTATTTGTTCCGGTTCGCGATCGCGTTTCGCCCAACGGCATGCTTCCACTGGGATTGTGGCTCTCTGCACGATCTGCGGAACAACTCTCTGAATCAATAGGGGGCGGCGCTGAGCTGCGAGATCGATTGGCGGCCGTGGGACTATCGATCGTCACGCTAAACGGATTTCCATATCACGATTTTCACGGTTCCGAGGTGAAATTACGGGTGTACGAGCCGCACTGGGCAAACACACGTCGTGCGCTTCACACACAACGACTGGCTGATCTACTTCCGGATTTGTTGATGCCCGGGACGCGCACCGCTTCGATTTCAACATTGCCGCTCGGTTGGCGGGCCCTGTTCAGTCAAGAGGGTTGTGGAGCGAGCATTGGGATAGCAAGTGCGCTGTTGGAACAAACCGTTCGCCACTTGGCACGCCTTGAAGACCGAACTGGCATTCGAGTTACCGTGGACCTTGAGCCAGAACCCGGATGCATGCTTGATCGCGCGGCCGACGTGGTTGGTTTTTTCGAACACGCACTGCAAACACGGCGTGGTGAGCCAGATCCGCGTCGCTATATCGGTGTGTGCCACGATGTTTGTCACGCTGCGGTGATGTTTGAAGATCAGCGCGCGGTGCTTCGCGCGTATCGCACCGCTGGAATCAGTGTCAACAAAGTTCAAGTGTCCAGCGCGGTAGTGGCCAATGGGAGCGCAGAGTCGCTGGTGGCACTGGCGGAATTTTCAGAGCCACGCTATCTGCATCAAACATGTGTTCGTGCTCCCGGTGGTGTTGTTCAGTTCTTTGAAGATCTTCCACTGGCGCTATCTGCAGGTCATAAAGACCTTACTAGTGAGTGGCGCACGCACTTTCACGTACCAATATTTGCAACACAACTGGGCAAACTTGGGACCACACAGGGCGCCATTCTTGAGTGCCTGGCCGAGATCGATTCGTGGCCATCCAATGAGCGCCCAGTCTTGGAAATCGAGACCTACGCATGGGACGTGTTACCAAGCGCGATCCGTGAGGAACCAGAACTGATTGATGGAATTGCTCGGGAAATTACTTGGTGTGCTGAGCAAATGGGGGGCACGGGTGGTGTTTGCCACGGGGAAGACGCGTGAGCAATTCTGGGCCAGCGCACGCATGGTTGTCCATGCTGCGTATTTCCAACGCGCCGACAGTTGTTTCGCAAGTATTCGCGGGTGCCGCGGTTGGGTGGTACGCACTTCCGTTTGGCACTGTGATACCGCTTGGACCACTGGTACTTGTTGTGGCGGGCGTCCTTGTGTCATACCTCGCGGGCATGATTCTCAACGATGTCTGTGATGCACGAGTAGATGCCGCCGAAAGGCCAGAGCGCCCAATCCCCTCCGGTCGTGTTTCGCTGTTGATTGCGCGGTTTGTGGGTGGATTTATGTTGTTGATCGGCGTCAGCATGCTTGCTGTGGCGTCACCCGCAACGTTGCCATGGGCCATTCTGCTTGGTGCGTGCATTCTTGCGTATGACATGCTGCACACACTTTCAGCGGGAAGCTTTGTGTTGATGGCGTCGTGCCGAGGATTGGTTCCAGTGATTGCCGCATTGGCAATCAGTAGCAACCCTGAGTGGTCAGTACTTGCTTGGACCGCCGGCGCGGCGTTTGCATTTATTGCAGCAGTAAGTATTGCTGCGCGGAATGAAATGACCGGATTTGGTTCAATCGCACGCGCGGCTGCGTGGTCATTGCCATTCGCAGCGTGCGCACCACTGGGCATGTGGAGCGCCCTGGACATTGATCCCAGAGGCGCCCTGTTGAGTTCAGCGGCCGTGGGGGCGGCACTCCTCGCCGCGTATTTGGTGGTTGTAGGTATCCGCACCGCGTCCAGACGTGGTTCGCCACGATCAGTACCAATGGCGGTGGCTATGTGGATTGGGGCGATCCCAGCCATTGACGCGGCGACCTGTTTCCTCCTTGGCAGCCCGACTCTGGGAGTCCTTTGCCTTGGATTGTTGGTGGTCTCCCGCGCCCTGCGGCCACGATTTGCCGGCAGTTAACAGGCGGCTCGGCTTGCTACCATTCGCCTCCGCATGCAGATTCTTGCCGACACATCCCTGACGAATTACATCCCCATTGCCGTCGCGCTTGCGATGAGTATCGGGTTCGCCATTGTGAATGTGGGAGCAAGTCTCATTCTTGGACCACGCCGTCAAGGTGCCTCGAAGGGCGCCACTTATGAGTCGGGCATGGAAGCCATTGGTTCAACGCGCAAGCGCTTCAACGTGCGCTTCTTTGTGGTGGCAATGACGTTCTTGCTCTTCGACGTCGAGGTGATCTTCCTCTACCCCTGGGCGGTTGCTTACACGCAACTTGAACCACAGAGTCCGATGGCTGGACTGTTCTTGGCGCGCATTCTGTTCTTCATCGGCACCAGCGTCATTGCGTACATCTACGCGTGGCGCAAGGGTGTATTCCGCTGGGACTGATCAAGCGCGATCACCAACGCTCACTTGCGTTCTGTGGCGACAGTGGCCAACCGTCGCCGTGCACACCGTTGATGGTGGTGCCGTTGTGAATTCCAGAACGTACAAACTCGAGAAAGTCGCAGGGAAACGGCAGATCTGGCTTGGTGAGCGCATCCAGTGCCGTGGTCTCGTCCGCAGTCATGGCCACACTCATTGATCCCATATTGTCCTCAAGCTGGGCAAGCGTCCGTGTACCAATGATGGTGCTCGCAACACCCGCGCGGTTCATCGTCCATCGCAGGGCCAACTGAGCCACCGAGCACTTCTTCTTGTCAGCCATGGCATGCAAGGCGTCCAACAGGACCCATGTTCGCTCATGGAGGAACTTTGAGTCTGATTTCACGCGGGTCGATCCATCATCAGTTGGCAGATGGTTTCGACTGAACTTTCCACTTAGAACACCACCACGCAATGGGCTCCACGGCGTGACGCCCATGCCCTCGTGGATTGCCATTGGGATGAGTTCCGCCTCCACGGTTCGTTGCAGCAAACTGTATTCAATCTGCAGCGCAACCAATGGCGTTGATCCGCTGTGGCGCGCAAACGATTGGGCAAGCGCACACACCCACGCGGGGTGGTCGCTCAGGCCAAGATGGCGCACCTTGCCTTGGCGGACCAGTTGCTCCATGCCGCGCATGAGTTCTTCAATCGGAGTAAGGCGATCCCAGAAGTGGCACCATAAGAGGTCGATGTAATCAGTCCCCAACCGTCGCAACGAGTGCTCCACCGCGTTCATCATGGACTTGCAGCTACTGCCACCACCGTTTGGGTCACCTGGCCACATGTTTCCACCAAACTTGGTTGCAATCACCACGCGATCACGGGTACCAGCCCCCGCACCGGTGCGGAAGTAGTCACCGATCACTTTTTCACTGTGTCCCTTGGTGTAAATGTTGGCAGTGTCGATGAAGTTTCCGCCCAATTCAAGGTAACGGCTGAGCATGGCGTCACTATGTGCCACGTCGGTGCCAAACCCCCATTCTGTTCCAAATGTCATGGCCCCCAGGCAGATTGGGTGAACGCGCAAGCCGCTGCGACCAAGAGTGACATAGTGGGGTGCGTGGGCAGTCATGTCAGCACGATAGGCGTGTACTTCCCTATGCTGCAAGCCTGTGTCTAAATCACCATCATTGACGTTCTTTGGGGCTGCAGGCGAGGTCACCGGAAGTTGCACCTTAGTAGAGACCGAGCACGCTCGTGTACTCATTGACTTTGGACTGTTTCAAGGGGCGATGTCCCAGGAGCAGCGCAACAAAGTTCCCCCCGCGCTCGACTTCCGCCGATTGAACGCAGTGGTGTGTACGCACGCGCACATCGATCACTGCGGCCGGCTTGGCATGCTTCCTCGACTTGGATTTGAGGGGCCAGTGTTCTGCACTGAACCAACCGCCACCCTGCTACCAATGGTGCTTCGCAGTTCTGCCAACTTGCAGAAGATGCGTGTTGAGGAATTCCGCGAAGGCACTGGGCCAGATGCAGTGGTACTTGATCCACCGCCAGATCCGTCGCTTCAGGTCGATGATCGGCATGAGGATCCGCCGGTCTTGTATGCGCGTGGTGACGCTGAGCGCGTCAGTCGAAATTTGGTTGGTGTGCCTTATCGAGTGTGGCGAGAGATCGCCTCTGGTATTCGCATGCGCCTCCACGACGCAAGTCACATCATCGGAAGTGCATCGGTTGAATTGGAGATAGCCCACGGCGCGTCGCACATTCGGGTGGTATTTTCAGGCGATATTGGCCCTTCTGGCGAGACGTACCTCGCTGCGCGTGGTCACGCTCCCGAGGCTGACGTGGTGGTGATGGAGTCAACAACCGGTAGCCGTCCCATCGGCACCCACGCGCCCGATACCGACGCGTCACTACGCGAAGTCATTGAACATTGTCGACACGGTCGACGCACTGCGATCATGCCAACCTTTAGTGTTGGGCGCGCGCAAGTACTGGTTCATCACCTTGCGCAGTTGTCGCGCGAAGGACTGCTTGACGATATTCCGGTGTACCTCGACAGCCCAATGGCTATTCGCGCCGCTGAGTTGTGTGTTCAGCATCCATCACTGCTCTCAGCGACTGCACGCGCGATGATTGGTCGCGGGCACTCACCGTTTGAATTTGATTCGCTGCATTGCTTGTGGTCACGCAAGCACTCATTGAAGATTGCTGGGCGCGAAGGCGCAGGCATTGTTCTTGCTGGCAGTGGATTCTGTGACGCTGGTCCAGTGTTGCATCACCTTGAGAATGCACTGTGTCACGATCGCGGCTTTGTGGTCTTTACTGGCTACGTGTTGCCAGGCTCGATGGCGGAATCGCTGGCGAGTGGAGTGGCGAAGCGGGTGCGAATCAACGGCACGGAGATTGATGTCCGGGCGCGTATTTCCCGGCTTCAGGGTCTCAGTGGACATGCTGATGCAGACCAAATGTGTGATTGGCTGGCCGGAAGTGGGCATGTTCCTGGCTTGGTGGTCTTGAACCACGGTGATGACGCGGCTCGGATTGGCATGGAAACCCGAATTACCGCTGCGATGCCGACCAAAGTAGTGCGCCCTGCTTGCCAAGACACTGTTGCGCTGGCCTAAGGATGGTTGCTGGAATAGTGTGTGGATGATTGAGCACACTCACGGTGCTTGGGGGAAGCGCCATGGATGTCTGCACAGCCAAACCAGATTCAGAAACAACAAGCATGATCGGCACAGATGTCAGCACGATCATGGGGTAATCGCGACACTTGGTGCGCTTTTACAGTAGTCACCTTCGAAGCGCTTTGCACAAGATCGCGTAAATACGGCATGTGATAAGTTTGTGATCGCGTGTGATAGGCGCACGATCATCGAATTTCGAATTTCGGCGCAACTCTCTCAACATCTCATTCACCCAGTTTGCCTACCGAGGTTATTTACCAATATCAATAGTGACGCTCTGCGTCGGACGAGCTGTTGTTTACAACCCGTCGGTTCGTGTGATCGTTCGTGCTTCCTGGAAATCAGCGTGTCACCGCTTGTGCCGCAATTGTCAATTCGCCGATACGATTTCGGCGCCGCCCTGTCGTAGTTTCGGCAACAACATGTTCCACGTGGAACATCACACAAGGAATCCCCATGGCTAAGAACCCCGATGATCGCACCAAGATGACACAGTCCAAGCTCGGTCGAGGGTTAGGAAGTTTGATTCCTGTTTCAATCCAGCGACCCGCGACCGGTGTAAGTTCGGTCACCAGCGAGACGTCGAGCCCTGAGTCTTCTGAACCGGTGACGAATGCCAAGGCAACCGAAACAAGCCACCCCACGCTCCGTGGTGCCAACGGAACAGTAGAGCCCAAACCATCTCAAACAGTGATGCTTGCGGACGCCTCCCCCTCGCAGTTGGCCGATGGAATGGTCACTTTCATCGCAGTTCGGGCTATCCAGCCAGGCAAGTACCAGCCCCGCGGCGGTATGGATCCGGTGGCCCTCGACACACTTGCTCGCAGTATCGAGCAGTCAGGATTGATGCAGCCAGTGGTCGTTCGTCCACTTCCTGGCGCAACTGGCCGGTTTGAATTGATCGCCGGCGAGCGCCGCTGGCGGGCCATGGACCAGCTTGGGCGGACTGAAATCCCAGCGATTGTGCAGTTGGTTGATGATCGGCAGGCAGCCGAGTTGTCACTGATTGAGAACCTCCAACGGGAAGACCTCAACCCGATGGACCGCGCTGCGGCACTTCGGCGCCTTGCGGATGACTTTGGATTAACTCATCATGACCTGGCTGGGCGCGTTGGACTTGATCGTGCGACGGTCTCGAATCTCTTGCGCCTCAATGACCTCGACGGTGGGTCTGCCTCACATGTTCGTTCGGGCGCCATCTCGTTGGGCCACGCCAAGGTTCTCTTGGGGGTAACCGAAGTAGGGGTCCGGCGAAACTTTGCAGAGCAGGCGGCCGTGCATGGGTGGTCTGTTCGTGAACTTGAGGGAGCAATTCGGGACACAGCAGGGGTTCCACGTGGAACACCACCAGCCAAGGCGAAAGGTCGCGGCCCCAAGAGCGCTCATCTCGCGGATCTCCGGCGGCAACTGGAACAACACCTTGGTACCCGAGTAGACATTCGAGTCGGGCGCAAGAAAGGCGCCGGAGAGTTGCGAATCCAATTCTTCTCACTTGATGAATTCGATGGACTCATGCAGCGCATCGGATTTGACAAGAATCGTCTACCGGACTAAATAAGTCCTATAACCCATCACCGCCGTAGCGATCCATCACCCTGGATCCATTACGCTGCCCACCCCCATGAAGACCACCACCAATCATCGTCGTCCTTGGCTCGCTATTGTGTCTCTCAGCGCGATCAGCAGCGCGCTCATGTTGGGTTTTGCTCAACAGCAGGAACCAGCGGCACCCAAGGCCGCCACACCACCAGCCACGGCGACCACTGGTCCACAGGTATTCACAGTGGATGACGTTCACTCCATGGCACTCTTTCGCGTGCAACACTTTGGAGCCGGGCAGTTCTGGGGTCGATTCAATGACATTGAAGGCAACTTCACCTTTGCGCCAGGCAGGGCTGAGGGAATGAAGTTTGACATCACTATCAAGGTGGAGTCGGTTGACACTGCGAATGATGATCTCAACAAGCACCTTCGCAGCCCAGACTTCTTCTCTGCGAAAGATTTTCCATCAATGACCTTCAAGAGCACCAGTGCATTGAAGGTTGACGACACCACCTACGACGTCACCGGCGACCTGACACTGCACGGCGTGACAAAGTCGGTCGTTGCACGCGTGGAGTATTGCGGGATGGCCGATATGGGGCGCGGGCCAAAGGCGGGATTTGAGGCGCAACTATTGATCAAGCGCAGCGACTTTGGCATCAAGTACGGTGTCGACAAGGGCGCCATCGGTAATGATGTGAAGATCATTGTCGGCCTTGAGGGCGCTTTAGCCAAAAAGTGATTCATAGCCAGCTCCATGGAACTTGACATCGTCCTTCGTGCGGTCATTGCACCGGCATTTGCTTTATTTGTAGCAGCCTTGTTGTTGCACATGATCTCTCGCAAGGGCGGGGTAGTTGGGCGCCACGCACTGTTTCCAGATCACGTGGCGTCGTGGCTCACACCACTCCGATGGATGCCCTTGTTGATTGTTGCACCCGCCATAGCGGCACACATTCTTCTGCAAGGTGGCTTCGAGTGGCCCTGCACAACCTCGTATGAATGGCTTGCAGTTGCGCTGGCGATCGGCGCAGGGATTTCAGTAGTCACCAGCAGTGTTTCAAGCCCCAAGGGGCAATTACTGGCGACGGTTGTCACCGCTGCATGTGCGATGTTCATTCTCAAGCCTCCTGGTCTTGGTGGAGTGGGGTATCAGATCTTTGCTGCAACCATCGCAGTTCTCGCCTCGTTCGGCGCAGCGAAGCCAGCCACACAATTCAGAGTGGCGCCGTTCGTCGCACTATGGATCATTGCGGCTTGCGCAAGCGTCCTCTGTGTACTCAGTGGGTTTGCGAAGCTTGGCATCGTGCTTGGCGCCCTCAGCGGTGGTAGCGCGGCACTGGCAGTGGCCGCCGTAATTGCTCCATCTGTGCGGCTTGGTCGCGGGGGTGCCACCGCATGGGCGTGCGCGCTCGCAGCGTGCATGTTCATCGGTGCCGGCTACGACGAGAGTGGCTTCCCATGGTGGATTTGGGCCATGTTGGCCGCCGCACCGGCACTCATGGGTGTTGGTATGCGCTTTGTGCCCGCAGCGCGTTCGCGTACCCAGGCCAGCGTGGTGGTGGCCGCGCCAGCCGTCCTTGCTGTGTGTGCAGTTACATGTGCCGTGTTGCTATCCGGCGTGCTGACTCGGCAACCCGCGCAAAGTAGCAGCAGCGACCCGTACAACAATGCCACGCAACCGTAGGATGTTACTCATGCTTGCGTGGATCCCATTTCTACAACCCGCTCCTAGTGTTTCCGCTTACTGGTGGGCATTGGTGTTTCCACTATCGGTATTTGTCAGCATGGCGTGGCGTGCAGTTCGGCAGAAAGATCTGCATGGCTACTGGCCATCAGTTGCACGGATGTCCGCACAAATTGTGGTTGGCATGCTGTCGCTCTTTGTTGGCCTTGCGATCATCATTCGCGTGATCATGCCACTGATGCCGGTTGACTGACACGCCGCGCCCTCAACCACGCGGTCACTTCAAGTATCAACCACCACGGTAGGGCGAGGACTGCGGCGTCAAAGAGCGCTTGCGGCAGCATCACCGCACGCGAGGCATGTGGATCATCACCCAACACACGCCGGACTGCTTCTTTCGGGCTTTCACCACTGGTGTCCCGTTCAGCTGGTGGCGGGAAACCCTCATCGCCTCGATCGGCGCGCCAGGAAGCAGTAATGACCGGCAACGGCCAGCCAATTCCAACGGCTGCTGCGCGTACGTGACCACCATCGATTGGCGGTGCAGGCTCTGCCCATCCGGGAACAATCCCGCTCGGTTCGGAGGCGTTCACGAGCGGACCAACAGTTTCAACGTTGATCCACCGAATACATGCGGACCGCCGTTCCGATCCGCTCCACGCCGTTGTTCCGCGAAGTAAGAGAACATCAGTGGACTGCTGAATAGCGGACATGGTCATCTGCGCATACGGAACCGTAGCCACCGCGCTCACTGCGCCAAGCAGCAAAGCGAGCAGTAAACGGCGCCGATGCATTCGTCGGCTCATGTCACTTTCTTCACGCCACCACCAGGCTTCTGTCCCTTGGCGATCGGCGCCTTGCGTTGTTTGCCACGCTTGTGAGCCTGATCCTTCGGCTTGTCACCCTTGTGTATGCGCTTCTCTTTGCGCTTCAACGCTGCGGGTGCATTTCGGATCATGGCAGCCAGTGATCGTCCCGGTATCACCGGTGCGTTGGGATCAGTACTTCCGCCAACAGTCAATGGGCGGTCAACACGGCGCGCTGGTCGGTCAGTTCGCCCAGCAACACGCGGTCCGCCACTTCGCGCACCAGTCGGCCGAACACTTGCGGCACGAGCGGGAGCTGGTCGCGTACTCGCTCCACCAGCGCCGGTTGCCCGAGCGCCTGTTGGTCGAGCGCTCGCAGCACGAGCACTCGCTGGGCGAGCACTCGGCGTTCGTGGCCCAACAACGCGTGGTCCTGCGGTGCGGCTTCCGGCGCTGCGCGGTCCTCCAGTGGTCATCTCCACTTCGCGATCCGGAACAGCTCCGTCGCGCATACGCATATAGGCGGCGTACGCAGGTGGCTTCTTTGGCATCAGTTTCACGCGCTGTGTTCGTTCCACATGGAGCCACCGTTCAATGTCAGCAGGGCAACGCAGTGTGAATGCCTCTGCGCTACCGCCACCGTGACCAGCTCTGCCAACGCGGTGCACGTATTCCTCAGGCAGTAATGGAACGTCATAGTTGATGACGCAGCGAGCGGCCGGCACGTGCAGTCCGCGTGATGCAACATCGGTGGCCACTACTACGTCTGCATGACCAGTGGTGAATGCGGCAAGCGCTTCGGTTCGTTGTCGCTGACTGCGATCGCCGTGGATGAGAACCGTCTTGATGGCATGACGGCGCAGTGCCGATGCCACCCATCCTGCGCGCCGACGTGTGCGGCAGAAGACCATTACGCCCTTGCGATTTCCATCTTTAATGAGAGCAACCGTGAGGGCGGTCTTTGACTCATCGTCAATGTCATAGATGTGTTGACCCAAATCAGAACGCGGCTCTGGAGTTCCAGACACCTTGGCGCGGTCGCTACCAACCAAATTGACCCGCTCAGGATCGCGCAGCATTTCTTCAACCACCTTCTCAACAGGCCGCGGCATGGTTGCTGTGTAGAAGAGCAACTGCCGTGATTCAGGCGCACGCGAAAGAATTTCCTTCGCTTGCGGAAGAAAGCCCATATCCAGCATTCGATCAGCTTCATCAAGCACACATTGCTGCACGAACGCCAGCGAAATGGCATCAAGCTCGCACAACTCTTTCACGCGACCTGGCGTGCCGACCAGCAAGTCAACACCAATCGAGACAGCTTCGCGCTGTGGTGCAAGTGGACTCTTACCGTAGACGGCGGTTGTTCGAAGCACCGAACCACGGAAGAGCAGGGCGGCCTCGCGCGCTACTTGTTGTGCTAACTCACGGGTCGGGCACAGAACCAGCGCTCGAAGTCGTCGGCGCGGATCAACTGGTCTGCCTCGAACCCGCAGCGGTGGATCGGCTAACAACTTCATCGCCACCGGCAGCAGGTATCCAAGCGTCTTACCGGTACCAGTGGCAGCGACTACAGCAACATCTTTGCCAGTGCTGGCAGTTGGAATCGCCGCTCGTTGTACGGGCGTTGGATCGGTCACGCCCATGCGCGCCAATGACTCCACCAACATCGTTGAGATGCCAAGTGCTGCAAACCCTGAACCGCGCTCCGCTCCTTTAGACTTCATGCGTCGCACTCTACGCGCTTCATGGAACCGGATCCTTGGTAACTGAGGCAGGAAATACCGGAACCGGCGCATCCACCGCCGGATCCACCGGCTCGCTCTGTAGCGCCTTTTCCAGATATTTGTTGCGCATCCGCTTCTGACGGTCGTTGAGATCAACCTCACCACCATCAATCCAGGCGCGGCGGACAACGGTAGTGATCTCAAATGGATCACCAGACCACAGGACGAGTGTTGCGCTCATTCCAGGCGCAACAGTGCCGTAATGATCGCCCACACCAGCCAGCTCGGCGGGCACACGGGTGACACATTCCAGCGCCCGATTGGCATCAAGGCCGTACGCCACAGCGCGGCCGCATTGCCACGGCAGCCGGCGTTCATGCGCAGGCTCATCGCCAGACGCGATGGAGAAATTCACACCCGCTTCGACAAGCTTCGCGGGCACCTCATACGCAGCGGCATACCCATCACTCTCATGGAGTGGCATTCGGTGAATCCCACGAACGATCACAGGAACGCTGTGAGACTTGAGGAGCGGAGCAACGTCCGGCGCGCCAAGCCCACCAACCACAATCGGTCGGTATCCACGTCGAACCGCCCAAAGCACCGCGGCTTCAATTTGCCCCGGCCAATTGGCATCAAGCAGCACTGGCTCACGTTTTTCAATCACACCACGCAGTGACTCAAAGCGCGCGTCTTTGGCGCCAGTGGGGTCAGCGGCACGTGCGCGCAGATACGCCTCGGCACTATCAAAGAATCGGTCAATGGCAGCAATCGCCTTGTCGCGATCCTTGCGCTGGTCTTCAAAGGACTTTGATTGCCAGCGTGACTGCACAGGCTCCATCATTGGCCAATGCACAATCATTCCAGCCTCAGCGCGCGCAGTGCGATCCATAGCCGTCCATCCATCAAGCCGCATAGCGCTGGCATGACCACCAACCACACCACCTTCCTGGAACACATGCGCCATCAGAATGCCGCCATTGCGTGCCACCGGTGGCAGGTCGCTGTCCGGGTTTGTTGCGGTTGAGGCCTTAATTTCTGGGTGAAAGTCGCCAAATTCCTTGGTGTCGTCAGTCGCTTCGACTTGCTCAGTCTCAATGAGACCAAGCGTAGTTGCACTTGCCCACAGTCCAGGGGTCAATACATGCCCAGGCGCTTCGATCACCATGGCATGGGGAGCGGCAATACCAGGGCTCATTGGTTCCGCGCCAACCGCAACAACTAAACCCTTGTCAAATACCACCCATCCGTCAGAAATCGGCTTCGATCCGGGTGTGCACGGGCGGACATCAACATGGCGCAGGACGATTTGTGTTTGCTGTTTCGGCGCTGGAACCTCCGAGGATTGCCGAGCCGCGGCGCTCACTGTTATGAGTGCCACCATTGATATAGCCAACCATGCGTTGTTGTTGTTCGTCATCGCATACCTCCTTCGCCACCAGTGACTTCGAATATTGCGGACCATGAATCCATTTGATTGCAACCACACTCTCCCGGGCGAATGGCCGCGGGATCAATTCCTGAGCGCACCATTTCCATCAGGCGATCACGTTGATTGAATCGCAAGCGCGCGAGTAGTGAGCCGCCTGACCGTGCATTGTTGTCACCGTTTGCGTCGTCAACAGGGGGTGTGTCAACATCCTGCATGCCTGGCGTAGCGCCACGCCTGCCGGATCGACCCTTGCCACCACCACTGTCACCGCCGCCGCTCTTGCCCCATTCCGATGTGGCCAGTGCAATGAGTGCAGTGCGAGTCTTCGCATCACGCGCGCGCATGATGCGATCAGTGTCCACATCAAATTGACGAACACCATCCACCCATGTTTGCATGCACCGTGCATAGACACTCAGTGGATCGGCGCTCCAAATCACAAAATCAGCGTCTTTTCCAGGCTCCAATGAACCGCACATGGCATCAATCCGCAACTGTTTGGCAGGATTGAGTGTGACAAATTTGATCGCCTCCTCGCGCGATACTCCGCCATAGCGAACTGCTTTCGTCGCCTCGGTGTTCATATGACGCGCCAGTTCATCACTGTCCGAGTTGAAACTAGTAACCACACCCGCCTTCCACAACATCTGGCCGTTCCACGGTATGGCGTCCATGACTTCCATCTTGTACGCCCACCAGTCACTGAAACTCGAAGCGCCGGCGCCATGACGGGCAATCTCGTCTGCAACCTTATAGCCCTCGAGCACGTGTTGAAACGTTCCAATCTGGAACTTGAAATCATCCGCCACGCGAATCAGCATGGCAATCTCGTCCTGCCGATAGCTGTGGCAGTGAACGATCCGCTTGCCCTCCAGAATTTCGGCAAGCGTTTGCAGTTCGTAATCGGGCTGAGGCGGCATGGTTTGCGCACGCACGTCGGCAGGCAGTGCTTGGTATTTCAACTGCGCTGCACGCCATTCACGCGCGGACTGAAAGCGATCACGGATCAACGCCTCGACACCAAGTCGTGAGCCCGGATAGCGGTTTTTTCCGCGCACCACGTTCTCGCCAAGCGCAAACTTGATGCCTGGAATGGCGCCTTGCAGTGGAAACGCGCTGGAATTCTGGCCCCAGCGGATCTTTACAACCGAGTTCTGCCCACCGATGGGGTTCGAACTTCCGTGCAATTGATTGGCAGCGGTGAGTCCACCAGCAAGTTGCCGATACCAGTTAATGTCTTCGGGGTCGATGGCATCGGCGATGCGCACCTCGGCAGTGACGTTCTGCGTCCACTCATTCACGCCACCATCAATACCGGTGTGACTGTGGCAGTCGATCATTCCCGGTGTGACATGCATACTGGTTCCATCAATGATCATTGTGTCACTCAGAGCACCAGTGAGTGTGGCGCGTAGGTTGCTACCCACCGCGGCGATCTTTCCGTCTTTGATCAAGAGGTCTGCGTCATTCAGGATGCCGCGGTCAGAGACGGTCCATACAGTGGCGTGTTCCACCAACAGTGACTTGGGCGCCACGCGTGTGTCGACGCCGTACTCGGCCATCGGAAAGACACGGGGAATGGCGGCCAGTACGGGCTTTGGATCGAAGTCAGCATCCTCACCAGTTGGTGATGTTCCGCCCTTTCCGTCCAGGCCACTGACACCGCCCACGTCACCTTTCGTACCCGCGCGCTTTTGCTTGCGTTCTTCCTTTGGATCAGGCACATCACCAGTCCGTGCCGCAGCAACGATCGTCCACTGTGTAACCCGACCATCAGCAGCGGTCAGCGTCAATTCCGCGTTGTCCCGGGTCGCAACGATTGTTCCACGTGCGGTGCCTTCAGCACCGAATTCCTTGCTGGGCATAGTGAATCCAACTCGCGCATCGTCGAAATTGGCCCCATCCGCGCGAACCTTCGGCGATTCGTTGCCCTTGCCACTTGGTTCCGGAGTTGTGGTGTTGGCGTCCACACCATTGCCTTCGGCGGGTTTGCCATCCTTCTCCTTTGACAACTTCGCCACCTTTGGCAATCCAAACGACACCGTGCGCTCATCCGCATCAATGGTCACCGACTCTGGAAACACCGTCAGTGCGCCCGGAGAACTTGGCGCTGCCATGGCATACACGCCCTTTAACGGGAATTTGCTGAGTGGTTCCACTTCATGTCGCAGTCCAGCGATCCACACTTCGCGGATCTTTGAATCTTCACCATAGAGCGGACCCTTACAGAGCACCAGGTTTGCCATGCGCCCAGCGCGCACTTCACCCGCGATGTTCGACATGCCAAGCATGCGCGCTGGGTTGGTGGTGAGTGCTGCCAAGAGCTCGTCTTCGGTCGTACCGCACTTGGTCGCACGTCGCGCTGCCTTGGCAAAGTCTCCGACGTTCTTCAACCGTACCGTGCTTGCCGCCGCGGGAACTCCTGCTCGCAAGAGTTCCGAGAGGTTGGTTGGTGCCAGTGCCCATTGCTCAAGTTCGCGCAGCGATACCGCGTCGATTGCTCGTGGACTTTGCGTGTCAGGCGTCTTTGGAAAGTTGAATGGCACAACCACCGGTCGACCAGTAGCGCGCACCTCGGCAAGGCGTCGGAATTCAAGACCACTACCGACGAAGCCGGCATCAATGGACATCTCACGGGCCAGCGCGTCGGCGCGCAACAAATTTCGTTCATCACTGGCATCGAACCACACGCGCTGCTTCCCGTTTGCTACAGCGTGGAGTGATTCCAAAGCGTTCGAAAGAACCGGTGGTTCGTTCCCTGATGGATGAGCCTGCCACACATCAGCGCTCTTGGCATGCCACGCGGCGTCGGCAAATGTTTGGCGCTGCAAGGCAATGGCGCCAATAAGTGCACCTGGATAGGTGGCGCGGTTCCATGACGCTTCGTCGTCGCCACCAGCGGTGGTTTCAAACGCGACGCACGCACCAGCATCTTCGACCACCGTGCGCGCGGCGCGTGGATCATCACCCAGCAGTGCTACCTGTGCACTCCCCCTAAATATGCCCGCGTTGGGGTGCAGCGCTGCGGCGGTGAAACCAAGTGCTCGCAATTCCTTGCGCGAATCCGTACTCATCACAGGCAAGTCAGCTGCACGGACCTGCGGTATGACCCGTGCGTTCCAATGTGCACCACGCTCGCTGCTGGCTGCGCGCGCGGCGGCGGAACTATCAATGCGCACGCATGCATCAATGAACCCCGCGTAAACGGTGCAACCGGTGCCATCGTGAATGGTTGTTCCAGCGGGAATATCAAACGATCCATACGCACCAGTGCGTTCGATCCATCCATCCTTCATCAACACCACCGCGTCGGCCAGACGTTCACCAGGCATTGCAGCGATGGTCACATGGATCAGTGCATCACGACGAACATCAGCAGGGCGCATCCCAACTGGTGGTGGTTCCTGCGCCAGTGCGACAGCGGTAAATGAAACCGCGCCCGCTGACATGGTGGTCAACAAGGCGCGGAGAAACGTTTGAATTGTTCGGTCTTGGCGTGGTGCGCTGCGCATTCGCGTATTTCACACGGATTCACGCGGTCGTGCGTGGGGTAAGTGTGGATATGCGTGAACAGATCGCAGTGTGCGGGGTGTGCCTGGCCTTTAGCCGTTCACATCGCGCAGCAGCCCATCAATGGCCGACTGCAATTTCTCGGGTGACTCATAGGTGCCACTCGCGATAGCTTGCTTGATAGCCTCAATTTTTGCCATGCGAACATCAGGAAGGGCTCGAACAGCATCTAAGTGCCGCGCGTGATCGGAGAGTTCAACTCGATCTCTACCTTCTGCCCAACGTGGTGCTGACGGCGCAATTTCTGACTGTGCAGATGTTCGATATGCAGCAGCAGCCTCGTTTACACGGTGCGCAGCTCCTGCAGCTCCAAGACCGTGGGTGAGTCCGACGTTTCCGATGTCGTTCATGGCGCTCTCCAGCCGGTCGTCTGTCAAATCCTTTTGACACACGTTCCGTTGCGGGCCGCATTCGATCCATCGAGCGGCGAGCCTTCGGCGAACGTCGCCGATGCAGACTGTGGTATCGTCAATCCTGTCGAGAATCCTTGAGGCATTTCGTATGCTAGCCCGGCGAGCCCATGGTCAATAAGCCTAAATGTCACAAAATGTCTCGCGTGGTGACCGCCGCAGGGCTGTTTCTGGTTCTGCTGATCACTGCGTGCGATTCCACCCCGGCCGTCACTTCTGACACCGACGCAAAGGCAAAGTCGTCCAGCGGCGCCGCTGTGGCCCCTCCCGCCAACACCAAGACCGTCTCGCCGAACAAGACCGGCACCCTCACACCCGTGACCCCGAACGGCCCCAAGCGCTTGGAAGTGAAGCGGGCGGGCGCTCCTGGCGCTCCTAGCGCTCCTGTTCTTCCTAGTGCGACCGGCGCGACAGCTGCCAGCAACGACCCATCGCTGGCCCTGATGAACCCGGGGGACGAGGTGGTCACACCCGATCTTCCGCCGAGTGCCAAGGGATCAGGCTCCGCAACCGGTGCCCCCGCCGCTCCCGCACCTGTCAGTGTGGCTGCCGCCCCCGGAGCACGCGCGCCGTCTGCCGCCGAGCGCGCCGCCGCGGCCCGAATGGCTTCGACGAATGACGCGCAGCGTCAGGCACAAGCAACCGCCGCGGCCGCACGCGCTGCGGCCCGTACCGATGTTGACGGCAACCAGACCGGCTGGAGCGTCTTGTTGGCGTCAGTCACTGGTGCTGATCATCAAGCCAATGCGAACGCCATCCGCGAAGAAGTGGTTCGGCGTTACCCGCAACTGAACGACGCCTATGTCAGCACCACCCAGCGCGGAAGTGTTGTGTTGGTTGGGCACTTCACGGGTCCACAAGATCCAGCCGCGCAAGCCGAACTGAAGGTTGTCAAGGAGATCAACGAAGGCAACATGCGCGCTTTCCCGCGAGCCATGCTGACCCGCATGGGTGCAGGTGCCGAGGCTGGCCCACCAGGACCAAACGATCTTCGCATTGTCCGGCGAACACGCCCCAATGCAACGTTGTACTCCTTGCAAGTAGCAGTATGGAGTGCGTTCGGAACGAACGAACTGAAGATGAGCGACATCAAGCGCTCAGCTGAAACACTGTGTCGACAATTGCGCGCCGAAGGAAACGAGGCGTACTACTTTCATGACTTTGACACCAAGACCAGCATCGTGACAGTTGGCGTCTTTGGTGCCGATGCTTATGACTCGAAGAGCACTCTGTACGCACCAGAGGTGGAGGCAGTCATGAAAAAGTTCCCCAAGCATCTGGTGAACGGAGAAGAACTCCTCATGCCAGTGGACATGCGCGACCCCACCGGAAAGACCATGCCGCAGTCGCCCCGGTTGGTGGAAATACCCAAGTTTTAAGGCTCAAAGTGCTCGATACACGCTCTGGGCGCACTGTTGTTTGAAGTGGATGCTTCGGGGAACACCATTTCCACACGGACCCTCACCGGCAGTGTCGCTCGCGTGCCGCGCTATCGGCTGGTGAACGGCCTGTGGATTGGGCCATGATGGCGCATGATGGCGCATGATGACGCTGCTCGTACACTCGCGAGTTGTGACGGCAGCACACAACATCCTTGGTCAATCGCGCGCGCTACGTGCACTTGGGTGTGCGCTTGCAAGTGGACATGTGCACCACGCATGGATATTTCACGGTCCGGCAGGGGTGGGGAAGTTTCGAACCGCCGAGGAATTTGCTCGGATCCTGCTTGATCCAGCGAGTACTTCCATCAATCGCGAAAGATTCCAAGCGCCGCGTGATACTCCGTGCGCACGATTGATTGACGCTGGCACGCATCCCGATTTCCACGTCATCCGCAAAGAACTCGCTGGCATTAGCGAGAGTCGTGAGTTGCGCGACCGTAAGCAAATGAACATCCCGCTGGAACTGCTGCGGGAGCGAATGCTCGGTGGCGTTACCAGTAGTGGTCGCCATCACGAAAGCGGAGTATTCCGCACCGCGACCCTTGGTCATGGCAAGGTGTTCATCATTGACGAGGCCGAACTTCTTGATGCTGATGGTCAGAACGCCATGCTCAAGACTCTTGAAGAGCCCCCCACTGGAACCACCATCGTGTTGGTGACGCAGCAGGAAGATCGCTTGTTGCCAACCATTCGCAGTCGATGCCAGCGTGTTGCATTTGGTCCACTTGGTGCACAAGAAATGGCGCAATGGTGGCAGTCCGACGGCCCAACGCTTCCCGATGATGACAAGTCGTTCATCGATTCGTTTGCCGAGGGATCACCAGGCATGGCGACCCGCGCGGTTCAGCATGGGATTGCCGCTTGGAATGCCGAACTTTCCCCACTCTTTGATGCACTCGAAAGTGGCCGCTATCCACCAGGCCTATCAGACCGAATGGCTGAAATTGCTGACGAATTTGCCAAGGCGATTGTCGATGCCGACGACAGCGCGTCGAAGGAAGCAGCAAATCGCTTGGGTGTACGTTTGCTCGCGCAGTTGCTTGGACTGCGCGTGCGCCGTGCGCTGGCAGCCGCTGCGGCTTCCGATGACAGCGGCGCATTAGAGCGCTGGGTTGGTGCCAGTGAAATCCTTGCTGAATTTGAACAACACGTTCGTTCGGCTGTGAACTTAAAGCATGCATTCGCCAACCTGGTTGCGCAGTGGGTGAGTCAACTGGCTCCAAAGCAGTCAGCAACCGGGGCCAGCCGTGTCCGCTGAGATCGAACGTGTCTATCTGCTGCGTGCGTTACCAACGCCGCTGCCCCACGGCGAAGTGTGGCGCATCGAACAGGGCTATTTGCCACTCGCGCCTGTCACCCCGCATCAACTTGAAGGTCGTCTGCGGCGCATCACGCACTCCGATGGCTCGGTTGAGCACATTCACACCATCAAGAGTGGCATCGGGTTAGTTCGTCATGAAATAGAGCGCAGTATTGATTCAGAAACATTTGCGCGCGAGTGGCCACGAACGATCGGCCGTCGGCTGGAGAAGGTGCGAACACGGATATCAGTTGGCGACCGCGTATGGGAAATCGATCAGTTCACCCAGATTCCGCTGGTGCTCGCCGAGTGTGAGTTGCCATCAACAGACGCTCCCCTGGATATCCCAGACTGGCTTGCGCCTTTGATCGTGCGCGAGGTCACCGAGGAGCCTGCGTTCCGTAATGCTGAGCTCGCGCTCCGCTCCGGGCTGTTGACCGGGCAATAATCCGGCGGTCGCGCGCGTGGTGCGCGTCGCGCGATTTCCGTTACGATTTGCGCCTCAATCCTGCGGCCAGTGCCGCATCACCAAGGCAAACACAATGTCCTTCACCTGCGCCATCGTTACTCCATCCGACGCCATTCTTGACACCCCTGCTTCCTATGCAAGCTTTGAAGCATGGGACGGTCAGCAGGGTGTTGCAACAGGCGCTTCGGCGTTCTTGACCAAGTTGGGAACCGGTGTGGTGACTGTGCAGATCGATGGCGGCGCATCCCGGGTGTTTGTGCTTGACGGCGGGTTCGCGCAGATGGACGGCAGCCGCCTGACCTTGCTGACCGAGAAGGCCATGGAGGCCTCCGGTATCGATATCACCGCCGCTGAACGCGAGCTTGCCGACGCCAATGCCAAGGTCCTTGGCTCCGGCGACCGTGCCGCAACCCTCGACGAGCGCGCATCGATTGAGCGCGCACAACGCCTTGCGCGAGCCAAGATCATGGCCGCCCAGGCAGCCCGGAAGTGATCGTTCGATTGCCGCGGCAACCTGATGCCGCAGTTTTTGGGACACTACGCGCATGACCCAGAAGAGCGCACCTGCGCCCTCGACCTTTGCACTGATGGCCGAATCGGCAGAGCAGGCAATTCCCTGCTTTGACCTGCCATTAGAGCAGCGCGTCGAAGCAGTGTTGATGGTGGCCGATCGTCCCGTATCCGAGTCACGCGTTGCGGAACTCTTGGGGATTATCGATGTCGCCCCTGTGAAGCGCCGCCGCAAGAAGGTTGACACAAACGCTGATTCTGAATCGGAAACTGATACGGCAGTGGCACCGGCGGCTGAAGAACCAGCGACCGAGGAAACGCCACAACAGAAGCGCGCAGCCGCGCAGGTTCGTGACGCGATCGACGCATTGAACGTTCGGTATGCAGCAGACGGTCGAACATTTCGTATCGAGAGCGTGGCGGGTGGTCGTCAGCTGATGACGCTGCCTGCATTTGGACCAATCGTTGCGCGCTTGAAGGGCGTACGAGAGCAGGGCCGATTAACACAGGCTGCGCTGGAGACTCTGGCGATTGTTGCGTATCGGCAGCCACTCTTGCGCGCAGACCTTGAATCAATCCGTGGCGTGGCGTGTGGCGAAGTCCTGCGCAGCCTGATGGAACGCCGCTTGGTGAAGATCGTCGGTCGCGCCGATGAGGTTGGCCGACCAATGCTGTACGGAACCACCACTGAGTTCCTCAAGCAATTTGGTATCGGCAAACTCGACGACCTGCCGAACGCAAAAGACCTGAAATAAGCCGGCACCCCGTCTTTGGGCATTTGGAGATTGGGTGGAATTCCGAGCGTGCATACGCCGTGGCGATCTCATTGAAAATGAGCCAGGCGGCATGGCGTATGACCGCGATGCCGCCCAGCAGGCGTTTCAGAGAAATATCAATCCCGTCAATCGCGACGACGTCGGCGCTGGCTCAATCCAACCAGCGCAAAGGCAGCCACGGCACCTGGCGCTGGAACTGCTTCCAGTACGAAGGCCGTCGTCAGATCAACCCGATCTCCAGCACCCAGTTGAAAGAGCAGACGGATTCCCATGGCGTCACCCATGGCCATTGCTGGCTGGGTGGGAATGGGTTGTCCAAATGCATCTCCAGGAATCGACGCAACATTGTCCGCACCGGAAGTCACCTGAAATGGTGCATTGAGTAGCGAAGCAATGTTGTTATTCACCGCACCGGTACGCAGGTAAGCAGTCCAGATGGGGGTGCCCTTTACAGATGCAAAGAGCCCACCGTTTGAATTGCCCGTCAGCACACCACTGACGGAGCCACCGGTCAAGCTGCTTGAACCGTGTGCAAACGTGCTTGCTCCGAGATCAATAGTGAATGTCTGCACCGACGCGGATGCATTGATCACCGTAATCAGTCCACCGAAGATCGCGCGATCGGAACTGGTGGTATCCGTGGCGGTCAGCGTGAAGTTGGTCAAGAAGCCAGTTCCAACAATCGAGCTGTTGTAACTGTATTGAAAGGGGTCGCCCCCGGGTGAACCGACGGGCGCAGCAGATGCTTTGCCGCCTGAATTTCCGGCGACAGAAATCTGCACCACGGGAATTCCCGCGATCGCCGATCCGGTTAGGGCAGTCACTGCAAGTATTGAACTGAGACAGAACTTCATCTCGGGCCTTTCACTCATCGGTACGTAAATACTGAACTAAACCAGACGTTTTCAGAACACTGCGATCCAAGTAGCTACAAGCAAGTAATCAATGTGATCAATCAACCCTTTCGCCGTCGGCCGTGCGTTGCACAACCCGCACAGGCCAACAGAGCGAGGGCACCAGGTCCCGGAACTACGTTGAATGTGTAGGCGAATGAAACGGCATCGCCAGCGCTGAGCGTGAAACGAAGCACCACTCCCGGATTGCCATCAGCCGGCACGCCCGAGGGTACTGGGACGTTGGCGAAACTGGCAGGCGAGGCGGAGTTGCTCAGATACTGTCCGACTGCAAGTCCGAACGGGGAACTCCAGAGCGTTTGCACAGCGACGTCGTTGAGAGTGGCGGTATAGATGGCATTGCCAGCAGTATCAGTACTCAACAATGCACCGTTCCCATTGAGGTCGGTGAGTGTTGCGGTGACCGATCCATTCATCAAGTTTCCACCAGAGCCGCCAGAGAGCGGCGCGTATTGGTAGTAGGTGTATGTCCTGCTTGAAGCGGACATGTTGTAGAACGTTTGCGATCCAGAGACGACACCAGCCGAGGCCGAGTATCCAGTTCCGAGTACAGCAATACATGCGATGGACCGATAAATAGACATCTTGCGCCCTCCTTTAGGGGGACACGGCCAAACCTTTCCCTCGGTTACGGCCGATTGGTGTTTTCCGAACGCTTCTACTGACGAGACAACACGTCAGTGCAAGGAACCTACTCCGTTTCTCCAGAGAAGCAAGAAATCGTGCCAAACTCCCGCCGGTCGGGGGGTAAAATTCCCGGAGATGGGTATCCCAGATCGTCATCAACGCTGGGAACTTCGCGACAGGCAACCCCTAATCAGCGATATTACGACTTATCGACCGATAACTTTAAATCGTCACTGATTCTGGAGATGACCTCGCCATCGGGGCGGCGCCACTCCTCAATCACCCGAAGCATGGTTCCCACGTCGGGTGCGGTTCGGATGCCTTCTTTGAGACCCTTCACATGGCCCATGGACTTGCCGTACCAGCTGATCCGGCTACGCATGCAGTGCAGGACGTGCTCCACGGCGTGGTATCGATTCAGTAATTCCACGTGCCGGGCAATGCAATTCAATTTTTCATGAAACGACGGTTCGGGCGGTAGTTCGCCTGTTCGGAGCAACCCCATGGCCCGTCGGAAGATCCAGGGGGTCCGTAGCGAGCCACGACCCACCATGACACCGCGGCAGCCACTGGCCTGCATGAGCGCCGGAACGTGCTCGGGTTCATTCACATCACCATTGCCAATCACGGGGATGGTTCGGACCGCCTCCGCCACTGCGCCAATCCGGGCCCAATCCGCAACCCCAGAGAACATTTGCACAGTCCAGCGCCCATGCACCGTCACTGCTGCAATGCCCGCGGACTCCAGGTCGCGAGCGAGTTGTGGGGCGACAAAGTGCTCTGGGTCCCAGCCAAGCCGCAACTTGGCCGTCACCGGCACTCGACCGTTGGAGTGGCGCCGAACCGATTCAACAATGCGCTCGGCGAGCTTCATGGTGCTCAGCGCATCACAGAGAAGCAACGACCCGCCGTGCTTCTTTGCCACCTTGTCTACGGGGCAGCCCATGTTGATATCGATCAATTGCGCGCCGTGGTCGATCGCCCACCGTGCCGCTTCGGGGAGCGGGTCATCCCAATTGCCATAGAGCTGCATGCCGCACGGTTGGTCGAGTCCATTTGTTGCCGCAAGATCGAGGCTCTTGGCGGTGCCGCGCAGGATGGCAGTGCAGTTCAACAGATCAGTGCTTGCAAGACCGACACCGCCTTGTTCGCGACAGAGGATTCGGAATGCCAAATCGCAATGACCAGCGATTGGGGCAAGAAGGAGCGGAGTTTCCAGTCGCAACGGCCCAATGTGAAAGCCTTCACCACGCAGCGCGGGCGTGCTATTGAGCGCGCTCATGACGTTGATTCCATGACCGCGTCGTGCAGCCGATAGAAGCCCAGCAGAAACATTCCCGCTGCAAACGGCTCAATTTCAAGCCGCCCTTTGATGGTTCCATAGCGATACAGGTGTTGCCCCTGAACAGCGAAGGGCTTTGTAAATGTTGCCTCGATGGAATCAAACGGCGTGGGCGGAAGGCCGATGCAACAACCGTCCCACTTGTTGAGCATGAACATCGCTTCTTTCGTTTGAAAAACCTGCAGCGGCGGTGCCCAGTATCCACTGATCTGCACCCACGCTCCGCGCAAATCGGCAATGCGCCCCGGAACTTCGTAGATGGACTTGGATGCATCGACGGTGCGTGCGGCGCTCGTCAATAGTTCCCAGGTGATTTGGTATGGATCCGACTCAGAGCCGGAGCCGCGTACGAGGTACTTGCCATCAATGCGGACCGTCTGGTGATCGATTCGCTCAATGGCGGCCTTGGCGCCAACAGTGACCTTTGGCGCCGTTGTGGCCGTGGTGGTAACGACCGGGGGCGCGACAACGGCAACGGAATCGGCAACAGCAGCAGTAACGGGAGCGGCAACAGGATCGATGACTGGCGGCTGCGGGCAAACCAAGGCAACCTCGGCGGGGCGAACCGTCAGGTCGACGCTGGTAGTGCCGGCGCGCGGCCACCATGCGGCGGCAATCGCAGCAAGCACCAACACCGTGGCGGCAATGATCCAGACAGCACGCATATCGGCATCGTAGGGCTGTTAGGCGCGTTCGACGAGGTGCACAAGTGCGTCGTGCACCTGAGTTGCGTGGACTGGGCCAGCATCCAGCATGTCCAGGCCATCAGCAATCAGGACTGGCGCATAGGGAGTGCCCGACTCCACGCGGCCGTGACTGCCGCGAATCAAGGAAGTGTCGAGCGGCACAGTTTCAAGTAACGCCCGCATTCCCAATTTGCGCAGCAGCAACTGGCGAGCAACGTATGCGGTGGGCGCCCGAATCGACGGATCCATGAACAACTCCAGTGGGTCGTAACCAGGCTTGCGGTGAATATCCACCGTGCGGGCGAAGTCTGGAGCAGCGCGTGGATCATTCCACCATGGGTACGCAAACCACGCACCGGCCGCTGCCACCGCAAGGAGGTCGCCGCTCCGTTCGTGCTGAATACCAAGCGCGCGTTGGGCGGCACTATCGAGCAATTGCTCGATGCCGGGCTCACCCGCTAAGAGCGCGGCGCGCACAGCGGCAACGTCCGCCGCGTCTTTCACATAGACGTGCGCTACCTGATGATCACACACAGCAAATGCGCGGCTGGCGCCAGCGTCGAGGTATTCACGCTCACCCTCGTTCCGGATGGAAAGAAATCCAGCATCGCGCAATGTTCTGTTTGGTGTGAGTGCATGATCAACCGGGGCAATTCCATACTCGCTCAGTACAACTACTTGCACGCCACGTTGTTCATAGAACTTGCGGATACCTTCAAACACACGGTCGATCTCGCGGATTTCTTGATCGATGCGTGGGTCTTCGGGACCAAATTTCTGCAAGCAGTAATCAAGGTGTGGCAAATAGATCAGATGTAAATCCGGCTGAAACTTCTTCTCCACACTCATCGCCGCGCACGCAATCCAGTCGGTGCTGCGGATGTCAGACATGGGACCCCAGAAGTGAAACAGTGGAAATTGCCCGTGTTCTTGCCGCAATTCATCGCGAAGTTCTGGCGGTTTTGTCCAACAGTCTGGCACCTTGCGACCATCAGCGCGGTACTGCGGGCGCGGCGTGACAGAAATGTCAGCGCCGGAATACATATTGAACCACCAGAAGGAATTAGCAATCACTGGCGCGTTGCGGCCCGCTGCGCGCGCTCGTTCGCGCAGGGTGTCCCACACCATGGGGCCGTGGACGAGGCGGTTTGACTGTTTCCAGAAATGCACCTCTTGCAAAGAGCGGTCGAACCAGCCATTGCCGACGATGCCGTGCTGACCAGAACGCTTCCCGGTCAACATTGAGCTTTGCGCACTGCAGGTGACCGCGGGTAGGTCGGTAGTTAGCGTCCGGATGCCGCCCGAGCGCTGCGCGAACGCTTGGAGGTTCGGACACTTGCGCCGCGCGAAGACGGCTGGACAGAGTCCGACGATATTGAGGACGGCAACGCGCACGCAGGCAGGATAGGGCGCGCGCCGAAGTGAATCCCCGCGGCGGCCAACTGTGCATCAACTTGTGCCGCCCAACCGCGATTTGCCGCCGGACTGGCGGGGCTTGGGTGCAGCACCTGGTGGATCAGTGGCAGGGTGCGTGTCGGGTCAGCGATCTGTAGTTGCGCCAACACACGCTCCGCGCGCTGCCGGGCGAATGCCCCGAAGCCGACCACGTGTGTCGGCTGCAGTGCCACGATGACCGCGCCAAGTGCTTCATCGCAAGCAGATTCGAGCATGTGCGTCGCTTTGGCACCACGACCAGTCCGAGGAAGTTTGTCCGGTGTTTGATTGGCACCACTGGCCGCTACAAACGCCAGCGGACACCAGTTCCAAATGAAGGCTTGGTGGAAGAACTGATCGGCGGTACCAAAGCGTTGTTGCGCCCATGCCCACACTCGAGCGCCGCTGACCTCACTACGCGTGCAAGCAAGGCCATCCACTGGGCGCTTTGGGTGCATGTGCTGCGGCGCGGTGATCTTGGCGATACGTTCGGTGATTCCAAGAAATCCTCGGACTGCAGCTATCTCACCAAACGGCACGCCGGTTTGCGCCATGCCAAATGGACCAGGATTCATTCCTACAAAGAGGACATGCGGTTGGGCGTGCGCCCGCGCGAGGAAGGCAGCATGTGCGCCCCACGCATATTGCAGTGGGTTGTAGGTGTATGCAACCGACGGACTGAAATTCAACAGAGCACAGCAGTCGCGCAATCTGCTGGCGATTCGTTCAAGCGACGTATGAAGCTTCTTGTTAACCCGAGCGGGCATGCTCACATTTCAAAGCGCAGACCGGCATAAAGTCGGATGTCGTTTTGTATCGCGTCTTTCGGCGTCACTTCAGACTGGTACTGCCAACGGATGCCGCCCAGCAATTTGAGACCCTTGATGTCTTCCATCAGCATGGTCCACTCGGTACGGAATAAGTGCAAGAAGTTGCTGGGGTCATCAAACGCCGGTGCGATCCAGTAGGACCCAACAATCGCCTGGCGCTCAGTGATCTTCCAGTCCCATTCCATTTCTGCATACAACTCCGCCTGTCCGTCATTTTGGTCACCAAATTCATAGGTGTAACCCGCACCAATCTTTCCAATCAACTTTGCAGGCGGCATCTTCAGGAACTCGTATCCCAGTCCACCCCATGCTGACAGGCGATTTTCATAACTCTCGAGCGGGGCACTTTGCCCCTGGCCCTTCACGAACCACAACACGCGCGGGTTGGACGTAAAGCGGCGGTCATACGTGGAGGTACCGAGCAAGTTGTTGTCGGTGTTCCCGCCGTCAACAACCTTGTAGAAGAACTCAACGTTGTTCGCCCACTTTTCCACGTCGGCCACGTCGTAAATTGCAGCGCCCGCCGCGCGGAAGTCAAGTTGATTGTTGGCGGCATTGACGTAGTTGACGTTGGCATCAAGGACGAATTTCCACGGTGACGGCGGCGGCGCTGGTGCTGGAACTGCGCCCTTCGCTGCGACATCATCAGCAAGATTCACGCCGTCTTGGGGTCGTGGCGCGTCCATCACCGCATTGGCAGCGGGCTGTGCCTCTTGGCGTAGTCCACTGTCATCGGCAGCTGCCGCGGGTGCTGCCGCAGGCGCTGTTGTAGCAACCATTGACGCGATCGACGCGCGCGCGAGCGTGACCTTTCCTAAGACCGGGTGCAGCAAGACGATCGAATCACCGGTCTCAGAAACCAGCGTCGCCCGAATGGCATCACCGCTCGAAAGCGCAACAATGACAGTTTGCCCTGGTACTGGGTTGGCGGCATCTTGCAAGGCGAACGCCATTGGCGCCGCGTTGAATACCAGCGCCATGACGATGATGATTGTGGTCTTGAGGTAGGTAATCATGATTGGGATTCCGGGTGCTCGTTCACCGGTTCGGAGCGTACTGACATAACGAATGTTCAGGTTCTTGATACCTGAGAAATTCTCTCAGGCACGGTCTGTCGTATACCTTATAGAAATGATGGCATTCCCCGGCCCGCAAGTTCAGTCCTGTGCCAAGTCTTGTGTAATAGCCCTTCTATCAGTGCTCCTCATCGCGGGTTGCGCTTCGGGTTCCGCGCGGTCAAAGCCGGGCGAAGCGGCGCGCATCCTGCGCGACCAGCGCATCACTCGGGCGCAACTGGAGGAGGCATCAAACGCCTTCGCCGACCGGTATTTCTCACTGATGCTGTCCGCGAGTGAGCGAATCATTCGTGGCAACAATGACTTACAACAGTGCCGCATTATGAACGGCCTTCGGCTGCTTGGCGTGTCAAGTATGTACGACATTGCCACCAGTCCGGATACGGTGACGCAGTTGGTGGATCAACTGGTAGTGGTCACCCTGCAAAATTATTTCTGGGTGGACACTGGACGCGCTCAAACGATTTGGGGGCCACGCGCGCAGTATTTGGTTGAGAATCTGCGTCGCGCCCGTGAAGACATTTGGACTATCGCTGCACGGGTATTTACGGACGAACAGCTTGAAGAACTTGACCTCTCCATCGCCACGTGGTGGAGCCGTCGTGGTGGTACGGAGTTTGTTGCGTACGTGCGATTTAGTGAAGTTGCCACCGTGAAGGGTGAAGCGCTCATCGAGACCATTCGCGATGGTGGCGGATTGCTTGAACCGCTTGACCGCGCGACCGAGCAGGTACAAAATGCAAATTTAGCGCTTGACCGAGCATTCTTCTGGTCGAAGCGACTTCCACTCTTTATCAACTGGCAAGCCGAAGCGCTTTGGTACGACATGCTGGTCATGCCGGACACGCAAAAGTTGTTAGCAAGCGTCGACGTGATGTCGCAGGCGATCGCTATTGTTCCAGAGCGGATGAAGATGGTGAACACGACGGTTGCCGGTGCACAAGACACCGCACGCGACTTGGTTGATCGCATCTTTCATCGCGTACTCGTTGTGTTGATTGTTGTCCTGGTTGGCACTTTCGTCATCATGAAATGGCGCGTATCGCGCAAGGAGGCAGCGTCATGATTGCTGCAACGATTCTCATTTCTCTCGCACTCATGGCGGCCGATGCAAATCCAGGTGCCACTAACCAATCTGCCACCCCTGCCACCCCTGCCACCCCTGCCACCCCCAACGCACCACTGACGGGGTTGGTTCCGAAGGCGCTTATCAACGGAGGTGACGCGCTGGCCAAGTCGCTGCAGGATTTGGCCGAGTCGGGCGACGTCTATTCGGAAGAATTCTCTGCCATGGTGGAGCAGTTCCCGTCCTATGCACCGCGCCCCGTGCCAATGACCGGCGCGATGCGCATTGTTGGTTCGGACACCATGGGACCGTTGCTTGCCAACATCTCCATTTCGTATCAAGTGGTGTATCCCGACGTCAAAATCAACGTTGATCAGGGCGGATCGCTCAAGGGGATTGTGGCGCTGAAGGGTGGACTCTGTGACATGGCCTCGGTCGCGCGCAATCTCACAGAGCAAGAAGTGGCGGACATCAGTAAAGCCACCGGCAAGCAGGTCTTTGTGGTTCCTGTCGCACGCGGCGCAGCGTGTGTTTATGTGAACGCAGACAATCCGATTGCTGGGCTGACGAAGGAACAATGCAATGGTCTGTTCTCAATCACCCACACGATGACCAAAGCACCAATCATGCGTTGGAATGAACTGGATCCAACCTCGCCACTCGGTAATACTTTCCCGCCGCTTTACATTCCGCGATCGACTTCTGGAACGCTGCAATTGTTCATTGAGTGGTGCATGCCCGGCGAGCAAATCACCACTATTGGTCGGTACACCGAGCCTGGGCCATCGTCGGTGGTGAATGCTTGCTGCGCGTACCCCACAGCGGTTGGTATTTCTGGTTATGCAAATCGCCAGGCGCGCGCCCGGGCTGTGCCTTTGTCAATCGGTGAGGGGCAGCCCTTTATTGCGCCAACGGTCGCAGCGATTTGTGATGGCACCTATCCACTTGCTCGCCCACTCAATCTGGTCTTTGTTGCCACGGATGCGCAACACATCCCGGACGGGATCCGTGAGTTTCTGCGATTCGCGCTCGCAGAGGATGGGCAAGACATGGCCGCTATGTCAGGGAACATCCCGATGGATGCCAGTGGTATTCCGGAGTTCCTGGGAACGCCTGTGAACGGCGTGTGGCAGTAGTCGTCACTTGGCGGTGAAGGAATGCACCATGGTGTGTTGGTAGACCTGACCAGGGCGCAGCACCACATCTGGCCAACCTTGCTTGCCTTGCTTGTTGATGCTGTCTGGGAAGGCTTGGGTTTCCAAGCACAGCGCATCATTCTTGCCGTACGTCGTCCCGTCCTTGCCGGGAATGCCGTCCAGAAAGTTGCCAGAATAGAACTGAATTCCTGGCTGATCGCTGGCCACCGTCATGGTGATTCCGGTCTTGGGGCTGTGTAACACCGCGCAGGTGCGGAGTGTTCCCGCTGCGCCGTTGACGACGAAGTTGTGGTCGTAGCCACCAGGATCATCCTTGGTTGCAGGGAGCTCGGCAAAGTCTTTGCGGACGGTCTTCGCGGTACGGAAATCAAGCGGCGTTCCAGCGACGGGTTTGATATCGCCAGTAGTGATGAGTGTTGCGTCCACCGGGGTGTAGCGGTCAGCGTTGATCATGAGTTCATGGTCAAGCACCGAGCCGGATCCCTGGCCATTCAGGTTCCAGTACGTGTGATGCGCGAGATTGACGACGGTGGGCTTGTCCGTCGTTGCAGACATGCGCACTCGCAATTCATTGGCGTTGGTCAGCGTGTAGATGACCGTTGCATCCACATTGCCTGGGTATCCCTCTTCGCCGTCCGCGCTGCGGTACGTGAAGGTGATCGACGGCCCATCGGGCGTCATGGCGGGACTTCCGGACCACACTACCTTGTCGAACCCTTTCGTTCCGCCATGCAGGTGATTGACACCGTTGTTGGTGGCCAACACATAGGGGTTTCCATCAATACTGAATTTGCCAGCAGCAATGCGATTTGCACAGCGACCGGCGGTGCATCCAAAGTACTGGGTACGCGCCACGTAGTCAGCGGCACTGGGGCGACCAAGTACTACATCAATGAATTTGCCCTGGCGGTCCGGCACCTTGAGGGCAACCACGATGGTGCCATAGTCCGTGACGTCCGCCACCATTCCAGTGGCGTTTTTTAGCGTCCATAAGTGGACTGGCTTGCCATCAACAGTTCCCCAGTCCTGGCTAGTGATGGAGCCCGGGGCGGGGCCGCCCGTACATCCCGGCACTGCGAATGCAAACATGCAGGCTGCCAGCGTGAGCGAGGCGGCCATTGGCGCGATTGGTGCAAAGGTGGTGAGTGGGTGGTTCATGGTGTTGGTCACGCAATCTTTCGTTCAGAACGGCGAACCGAGTATCGCCTTATGAGTTCGTCAGTAGTCACGCCAATCAGGAGTACTGCACCGATCACAGCAAATTCAAGCTGGGAACTTAAGCCGAGCAAGATGATGGCCGTGCGCAACACTTGGAGTGTTGCTGCTCCAACAACAATGCCAACCACACTTGCCTCGCCGCCACGCAAACTGCATCCGCCCAGAACAGCGGCGGCAATCGCATAGAGCTCATAGAAGTTTCCAAAGTCCGAAGGCTGCGCACTTCCGATGTCAAAGATAAACAACATGCCGCCCACGCCAGCCAGCAAGCTGCATGCCACATAAGCCATGGTGATGAGCCACGCGGTGGGAACGCCTGAATAACGCGCGGCACTTTCGTTGCGACCAGTAGCCAGTAGCCAACGCCCCCACACAGTGCGGTGAAGAAATACCGCGATAGCCAGGCTGAGAACAATGAGCGGTATCACTGTGGCGGGCAGTTGGTAGGTGTCCAATCCCGGGATGGGAAACTTGGCAAGTGCAATCGATCGAACGCCTGAAAATTCGCCCTGAAATCCTTGGGATTGGTCGCTGGTCATCCACCGCGCCACGCCGCGGTAGAGGAGCAAACCACACAGTGTGACCAGGAAGGGCTGCAGGCGTAGGCGTGTGATCAGTACGCCGTGAAAGAGACCAATCAAGGCGCTTCCAATCAGTACGACGGGAATCACTGCCCACGGCGACCATCCGTGCTCTACCAACAGCCACGGCGTCGTGATTCCAGCAAGACACACGACCGATCCAATGGAGAGATCGATTCCGCCGGTGATGATCACCAGCCCAGCACCCAGTGAGATGATCGCAAACAACGAAGTGCGCTGCGTGAGATTCATCAGGTTGTAGCCAGTCAGAAAGTTCTGACCGAACACCGATGCCACTATGCAGACTGCTAAGAAGATTCCAAGGATTCCAAGACTCTTCTTCATGATGATGTTCTGTGCTCGGTTCCGTGTTCGTGCGCCGTGCTCTGCGCAGCTGCTGGCTTGCCGCCGGTGGCGAGGTGCATGATGGCAACTTCAGTGGCTTCGTGCGCGGTCAATTCTCCAGCAATGCCACCATCGTGCATGACGATGACTCGGTCGGCAAGCATCAGCACTTCTTCCAACTCGCTGGAAGCAAACAGTACCGAACTTCCAGAGTCGGCCAAACGACGAATTTCTGCGTGAATTTCTGCGCGGGCCGAAACATCGACGCCGCGGGTTGGCTCGTCGAGAAGTAGAAGCGCGGGACCAATGGCCATCCATCGACCGATCACCGATTTTTGCTGGTTTCCGCCAGAAAGTGTGTGCACAAGGCGGCCTGGCTCCGCAGGTCGCAATTGCATGCGATCCATCATCTGTGACACTATCCCGCGTTCGGCGGCAGTATTCACCGTGCGCGCGCGACTGTTTCGATCGATCCACGCCAATGACACGTTCATAGAAACGTGACTGGCAGCAAAGATGCCGTTGCGGGCGCGGTCTTCCGGCACAATGGCCACGCCCTGGCGCACTCGTGCCGCGGTGTTCCCAGAAAGCGGGGCGCCATCAAGTTCCACATGACCACGATGTGGGGTGATCGCTGCAATCGCTTCAAGCACCTCGGTGCGTCCGGCACCGACCAGCCCGGCCAGTCCGACAATTTCTCCCGCACGCACGGCAAACGATATGGGTTGCTTGCGGTGATGGGCACCAACTAATTCCGTCACACGAAGTCGCACTGCGGCGTCCTGGCGTACCGGGCGTGGCTGATTCGTTTCGATACTGCGTCCCACCATGAGTCGTTCGATGGAATCGCGGTCGTATGTTCCACGTTCCAGGATGCCTGTGCATCGACCATCACGCAGAACCATCACGCGGTCTGCGATGCGAAGTACTTCATCAAGGTGATGTGAAACAAAGATCACTGCTTTACCCTGAGTGCGCAAATCACCCATGATTTCAAGCAATCGGTCCGCTTCCCGGGCGCTCAGACTTGAAGTTGGTTCGTCCAAGATGAGAATGCGTGCCTCACACGAAAGCGCCTTGGCAACCTCCACCAACTGCCGCTGCGCGATCGCAAGTGTGCCGCATGGCGTTGTTGGATCGAGGTTCAGTCCGACACGGGCGAGCCACTTACTTGCGTTGGTGCGCATGGCGTGGAGATCAAGAAATCCAAAGCGAGCCGGCTCGCGCCCGAGGAAGATCGATCCCGCAATGTCCAGATTCTCCGCAAGGTTCAACTCCTGGTGCACCAGTGCTATGCCCTCACGGGTTGCGTCGCGCACCGAGTGCAAATGCACCGTGCGCAATGCCCCTTCGGCGTCAGCGATAGCAATGCTTCCCTCGCTTGGGGGAATCACACCAGAGAGAATCTTGAGAAGTGTGCTCTTGCCGGCGCCGTTCTCACCAACAATGGCTAGCACTTCACCAGCGCGAACAGTGAGCTCAATACCCGCCAGCGCCCGTACGCCCGCATAGCGTCGTCCAAGGTTTCGGCAGCGCAGAAGTTCCTGGTGTGGGTGCGTCATCCTGGTGCAAGAGCGCCTTACGGCTTTGCGGTGCCTTCTTTGCCAGCCTTGATTTTTGCCTTCAGGTCCTTCCAGAAGGCCTCCGCGTTGTCCTTGCGAATCACTTTGGCAGAAATGCTGATGATGCCGTTCGCTGGAATCATGGACATATCGCCCTGATTGAGCGCGTGCAGGAGCTTGATGCTCTCAAATCCGTAGCCGTACGGATCTTGCACGACGGTGCCAAGGACACTTCCATCCTTGATGGCGGTGATCACCTCCGCGCCTTCGTCAAACGCCGCCAACTTGACGGATCCAAGCTTGCCGGTCTGCTTCAACACCTCTACGGCCAGCGTGGAGTTGTATTCAAAGAGACCAGTCATGAGCGCAAGCTTTGGGTGCTTGATCATCACATCCTCAATGTTTGCCTTCGCCTTGGCGCGGTCAAACGAATCCGTCCACGTGCCAACGATGGTGTAGCCCGCCTCAGAAATCACTTTGCCTGGTTCGTCATAACGGGTGGCGTCTGCGGTGCGTCCAAGGAGGCCGTCAATGAAACCCTGCCGGCGACGCTTGGCATTGTCTTGCTCAAGCCGACCGATGAAAATCGCTACCTCACCACCTGCGCATCCTTCGCGTGCCAGCTTGCCGCACATCACACCGGCGTCGTAATTGTCCATGCCGATGTAGCAGAGGCGCGGCGCCTTGGGCGCGTCTGAATCATTGGTGATTAATAGGGATTTCTCAGCGATAAGCGTCAGAATTTCCGCTTGGTTGGTTGGGTCAATCGGGCTGACGGAAACACCATCAATACCACGCGTCACCAGATCTTCAAGCATTCGCTTCTGATCACCAAGGCCACCACCCGGGAACTCAACGGTGACTTGGCAGCCAAGGTCCTTGCCAGCGGCCATAGCTCCAGCTTTAGCAATGGTCCAAAAGTCCGCCACGCCATTGGAAACGAATGCCAGATGCGGTTTGGCCTTCGGTGCTTTTTTGAATTCAGCAATGCGCGCCTTCTGCGCCGCAATCAAATCAGCCTGCGGAGCCGCCGCAGTCAAAGCCAGACCAAGTGCTGCCAGGGTGACGATAGAAATCAACTTTCGATTCATGTGTTTCTCTCTAATGAGTTGTACTTGTGATCATCACCAAACGGTCACGCCGCCATTGACTGGAATCTCAACTCCAGTAATGAACGATGCAGCCTCTGAAGCAAGGAACGTCACCGCACCACCGATATCTGAGGGCACCCCGAAGTGACCCATGGGTATTCCCTTGCGGTAACCCTCTTTCATTTCCGCTGAATCGTGTGCATGTCGTTCGACCGGAATCCAGCCCGGGGCCACCATGTTGACGGTGATTTGCCACGGCGCCAACTCACGCGCCATGGATCGACTCCAGCCGATCTGCGCGCCCTTTGCCGCAACGTATGCACTGAATGGACAGACGCCTTGACGGAACACTTCGCTGGTGATGTTGATGATGCGCCCGTGGTGAGCATGCTTCATGTGTGGAAGCACGCGACGAGTGATCAGGTATGGGCTCTTTACAAAGAAGTCCAACATCTGTTGATAGAACGCCCAGTCATACTGTTCGATCGGTTTGAGCGGCTGATCGGGTGTTGCGTTGATCACCACAATGTCCACGTTGCCAAGTGTCGCCTCGACTTGGGTGATCATGCCATCGACTTCTGCTTCATCAATCACATTGGCACGGACCAGCATTCCCTTGTAGCCAGCCGCGCAGTATTCGTCGAAGGTTCGCTCGGCCGTTTCTTGCGAACGGGCGTAGTTGATGGCGACCTTTGCGCCCGCGGCTCCCATGGCAAAGGCCATTGCCTTGCCAAGACCGCGGGATGCGCCGGTGATAACCGCTACCCGTCCATCAAGTCTGAAATCGGGGGTCTTCATGAAGCGTTCACGCTATCACGCCGCGAATCGGCTCGGCGCCCTCGACCCCCACCAGTTTCTGGTCGAGCCCTGCGTAGAAGTACGTCAGAGAATTCGGATCGAGCCCCATCAGGCTCAGGATGGTGGCGTGCAGGTTCTTGACGTGGAACCGCTCGCCCACGCCTATTGATCCCAGTTCGTCTGTCTCGCCAATACTGACACCACCCTTGATTCCACCCCCGGCCATCCACATGGTGAAACCGTATGAATTGTGGTCGCGTCCGGTGCCCTCCGCGTACTCCGCGGTCGGCTGGCGGCCAAATTCACCACCCCAAACGACCAGGGTTTCATCAAGAAGCCCGCGCTGCTTGAGATCCTTGAGGAGCCCCGCAATGGGCTTATCAGTGCGACCGGCGTGATAGTCATGGTTCTTCTTGAGGTCACCATGCGCATCCCAGTTGGCATCGTTGTGCGAGCCTCCGGAATACACCTGCACGAAACGAACGCCGCGTTCAACAAGCCGCCGCGCCAGTAGGCACTTGCTTCCAAACTCATTCGTGCGCGATTCATCAATGCCGTAGAGTTCCTTGGTGGCAGCGCTTTCATTGGCTAGTTCCACCGACTCGGGGGCGGTGGATTGCATGCGATATGCCAACTCGTAACTTTGAATCCGGCTCTCAAGATCAGGATTTCCTGGTCGAGCAAGTTCATGGCGGGTGTTCCACATCTTGAGCCGATCAAGCATGCGCCGTTGCAGGTCATCGCTGCGCGTCGGCGGATTGGCCAGGTCCAAGATTGGCGGACCATCGCCACGTAGTACGGTGCCCTGAAAACTGGCAGGCATGTAGCCGGAACTCCAATTCTTGGCACCACTGATTGGGCCACCGGTGGAGTCCAACATCACCACAAATCCAGGCAAATTCTGGTTAACGGTGCCCAATCCGTAGTTCACCCAACTGCCGAGCGCGGGCGCGCCCCCGAGCAACTTGCCGCTGTTCATCATCAACATGGCGCTGCCATGGATGGGGCTGTCTGCGTACATGCTCTTCACAAACGCAATGTCATCAACACAGCTGGCAAGATGTGGAAACAGACTGCTGACCCACGCACCACACTGGCCACGCTGTTTGAATTTCCACTTGGGGCCAACGACGCGGCCTTCACTCTTGTCTCCACCACGACCTTTGGTCTTTACCGCAATTGTCTGCCCGTCATACTTGAAGAGATCTGGCTTGTAGTCAAAGGTGTCAACGTGGCTTGGCCCGCCGTACATAAACAAGAAGATTACACTCTTTGCAGTCCCTGGCAACTTTGGCGCCTTCGGGGTGAGCGGATTCGGCGCTGGGATAGGAGTGTGCCCATCAAACGCGAGCGCCTGTCGTGCCAAGAATCCATCTTGCGCCAGCATGCTTGCCAGTGCAACACTGGTGAACGCTCCACCCGCCTCCCAGAAAAACTCTCGTCGAGTGTTTCCGCAGAACGTGTTGCGTGGTGTTTCTGGTACTTCAGACATCACTCATGCCTTTCATCAGTCGACGGTCAGGAAGTCGTTCAGGTTGTAGAGAACCAGGCAATAGGCCTGCATGGCTTGCTCGATGGTGAGGCCGTCCCGTTCACGGAGTTCGGCGATGAATGCCTCCGACTCATCAAGATCCTGCACGGATGGCATACGACCGGCGGTGAGTTCGCGCGCCCAAGACAGCTGCAAACGCAGTGATTCTGGGCGTTCTCGCAAGACCCGGAGCGCAAGATCCATTGCCAATGAATTGGTCAAAGCCCCATTGAACATACTGAGCGCTTGGGTTGGTTGCACGGTGTTGAACCGCACCGGACACGCGCCATCAACATCGGCTTGATCAAACACGGCAAGCAGTGGGTGTTGCAACGAGCGCTTCAATTCAATGTAGAGCGTGCGCCGCGTCCATGTGCTTTCGTCTGTTACTGGCCACACTTCATCGGGACGACTACTAGTAGCCAGCACCTCTGGCGGCATCGGCGGGCGAACACCTGCACCACCGTGTTCCGCACTGATAGTTCCATTACAAGCGAGCATGGCATCACGCACTTCTTCCGCACTCAGTCTGCGCATTCGAAAGCGCGAAAGCAGATCGTTCGGCGCGTCGTTCGCCAGCGCGTCAGCAGTGGCAATGCTTGACATCCGGTAGGCAGCACTGTTCATCAGAATGCGGTGCATCTGCTTCAGACTTCCGTCGTTGGCGGGCACTTGTGCTGCCAGCCAATCAAGGAGCGCCGGATCGGTGACTGACTCGCCAAACTTTCCAAGGTCGTTTGATGTCGGACACAGGCCAACGCCAAAGTGGTGCTGCCAAAGTCGATTGGCAATCGTTCGCAATGCCAAGGCATTTCGATCGTCGGCGATCCATGTTGCAAGTGCCAGCCGGCGCCCGCTGGATTCGCCAAAAGGGCGCGCCGTGGGCGCAATTGGCTCAAAACGGGCAGCAATCAGCGGTACCCCGGGCTCCACCAAGGCCGCCGGTGCATGTGGGTTGCCGCGGGTCATCACATGAACTTCATGCGGCATTGGATCCTCGCGCACGGTGAGCACCGTCTCGCCCTCCCACGGCGGCGGGCGCAGGGTGGTGAGTTGGCCGCGCATTTCATGCCACCGGATTAACTCGTCGGCAGGGCGCCCGGCGAGTGTGCGCGCGGCGTCTGCCTCTTGCGCAAGGCCCGTTGCGATCGCTCTGATCTCTTCTTCACTCAGGACGCGATCATAAAAGCGCACCTCATCGATAGTTCCAGCGAACGGATGTGCGTGTTCCGGGTGCAGTGAACCAATGGCGATGGTCTTTGGTGAGTCAAGCCGCGCGGTGCTGCCGACCGCGTCACTTTCCATCACGCCATCAACCCACAGTGCGATGCGTCCAGTGGTGCGATCGCGCGTGAAGGCAACATGGTGCCACTGCCCGTCATTGTGTCCTGGGCCGCTCGAAACAAATGTCTCCGGGTCGCCAGTACCGGCACTGACAAACCCGTGACCAACCAAGCTGATTCCCCAGTCGTGCACGATGCCCGGAATTTCACCATCGACAAGTCCCTTGCCAAGGAACCAGCGTCGGTCATTTTCATTTCCACCGCCAATATCAGTGGTTTTGAACCAGAAACTGGTGGTAAAGCTGTCTTGGACCGGTCGATCAATATCCACGCGGTCATCACCGGCATCGAACGAGAACGCCTTGCCAATTCGACCAGCGGCACCAAATCCAGCGTCGCGAACCTGTGCGGCAGCAATGGTTGAACCAGGTACAGAGTTTGTGGCGGTGCGCGACTTGTCATCCTCAAATGCCAAGTGCGCTACTAACCCATCAGTTGGCGCGCGATCAACAAATGCACTACCCGCAGCATCAGCTCCCACTTCTGCTCCGCGTTCAATGGCGGTGATTTCATGCAACAATGAGGCACGCTTGGCAACGTACGCCGCGCGCTCGACTTCTGGATCAACATGACCAAAGTCAGTGCGCACCCGACGAAGCACGCTTTCCGCATCAATGCTGTTAAACGGACTGGACTTGTACGGCTTGACTCCAGCAAAAAACGCCGCAAAGCGGTAGTAATCGGCCTGCGGAATTGGATCACCCTTGTGGTCGTGGCAACGTGCGCAACCAAGCCCAATCCCTAAGAAAGTACGGGCGGTGACATCCACAATGCTGTCCATGTCATCAGCGATTGCTTGGGCGAGATCAGGAACTTCGTCGTCCCACATGCCCAGTCGGTAATAGCCGGTAGCAAGGAGTGATGAATAGTCACGGTCCGGCAGTTCGTCGCCTGCCAGCTGTTCCATGATGAAACGGTCGTACGACATGTCATCATTGAAAGCATCGACAACCCAGTCGCGGTATTTCCACGCAGAGGTCTTTTCACTATCTCGCTCAAATCCATTGGTGTCTGCGTACCGCACCAAGTCAAGCCAGTGGCGCGCCCACTTCACGCCGTACTCGGGGCTTGCAAGGAGTCGATCGATGAGTAACTCCCACGCGTTTGCGCGCGTGTCGGCTACGAAGGCGCGAACCTCCTCGGGTGTGGGTGGCAGGCCGGTGAGGTCAAACGTTGCGCGACGGATGAGCGCTTCGCGCGAAGCTTCCGGTGCATGCGAAACACCAGCCGCTTCCAGACGGGCAAGTACAAACCGATCAACGGGAGTGCGGACCCACGCTTCATCACGCACGGCTGGTGGCGCCGGTGCAACGAGTGGCTTCCAGCTCCACCATGAGTCGCGCGCACTGGCAGCGCGTTGCGCGATCAGAGTTTGAGCGGCCGCGGCGCGAGACGTTGCATCAGTAGCGTTAGTGGGCGCGCCTGGTACCGTCGATGCCGCTGTCGATGTTGTCGCTGCGGTGTCGATGGGCGGGGCAAACCCGAAAGCCGAGAGCGATGCAAGGATGACAGAGGCAACAATCGCGCCTCGGCCGGAGCCCCTCGCCAACGACCAGCCATGACCTCCAGCGCCGGACACCCCGAGCGCGGCGGGCGCGCGAAGAGCGTGGTGCGGATAGAGGGGCATTCGGGGCAACATTCATTGAAACATAGTGTCCAATCACCGCGCGGTTTCCAAGAAAGTCCGCATATCGTCTGTGGGATGCACGTGTTTCATACAGTCATCGTTGCTGTGGCCCTGATAGCGGGCTCTCTGTGCTCGGCTGGGCACTTCGCCAGCATTGGTGCCACTGCGGAAATCTGCGCCGCGCTCCCTGTCATCACCGCCCCTCCTTCCCCCGCCACGCCGAACACCCGCGCGTTTGACCCGGCGAAATTCGGAGCGAAGCAGTTACTGGTGGTGCATTACGCACGGACCGATCAAAATTACAAGGCGTGGAACCTGTGGGCGTGGGTGGTTGATCAAACTGGCCAACAGCTCGAATTCAACGGCGCAGACGATTACGGTCCGTACGCGGTCATGCCTTTACGTGTCGCCGCGCCGCGCGTCGGCTTCATCGTTCGCAAGGGCGAGTGGGAAGCGAAGGACATTGACGCGGATCGCTTTGTAGATCTCAATGATCGTCGGGTGACTGAAGTGTGGCTGCGTTCAGGCGATGCAGTGGTGCACACCACACCACCAGTGATTGATCGAACTCTCCGGTTGACCGCCGCATTCCTGGATGCTCGCAACATCATCATGCTTGCAAGCACCACACCGCTTGATGCCGCCCAACAGAAGCGCTTGGTGGTGTCCTCTGCGGCGGGTGGAAAGCCCATCAATGTGTTGTCCGTCAAGCCAGTGACGGTCCCAGGAGCAGAGGGATCAATGACGCGCGTGGAGTTGGCTCGATCGGTGAAAGATGACGAGATTTCAAGTCTTTCTGTTGATATCGCCTCACGCACGCCATCATCTGCAGCGCCGAAGTCGAGCAACACAGAGCAGGCCACCGTTCGCGTCTTTGCGCGCGGCGTTCTTGAAGATCCCGCATTCATTGCAGCAGACGCCGAGCTTGGTGCGCGCTGCACATCGGAGCGCACGGTGTTCCGCACGTGGTCACCCGTCTCAACGAAAGTTGAGCTTCTCATCAATGACAATGCGCAACTTCCGGAAACGCGCGCGCCCATTCAACTCACTCGCGGCGCGCACGGAGTATGGGAGGCAACCGTCACCGGTGATCTGCACGGCAAGGGCTATTCGTATCGGTTTACGCATTACGGTGACTCCCCCATCGTTCCAGATATTCACGCGTTTGCTGCCACAGCGGATTCCACACGCTCGGTCATTGTTGATTTGGATCGACTCAAACCGGCGAACTGGGATTCCACTCCGTTACCAGTTATGGCGCGCGCCACTGATGAGGTGCTTTACGAGATTCATGTTCGTGACTTCTCCATCGCTGACCAAACCTGCCCGCCTGAAATTCGCGGTACATACCGCGGGCTTGCGCATGGCGGTACGGCGCGTGACGGTCGTGGAACCGGCATAAATCACCTGAAAGATTTGGGAATCACAGCTGTTCACCTGATGCCAGTGCAGGACTTTTCGGCTGCACCCAACGCTTACAACTGGGGCTACTGGACCGCACTCTTCAATGTGCCAGAGTCCAACTATGCCAGCGACCATGCAGATCCACTGGCGGCCATCCGTGAATTCCGAACTGCGATCGAACAACTTCATGCCGCGCACGTGCGTGTGATCATGGACGTTGCGTACAACCACACGTCATCGAGCGGCGCGACAAGTCCATTTGATGGAACAGTGCCGTACTGGTTCTTCCGCACCACTCCCGACGGTCGATACAGCAACGATGCTGGGTGCGGCAACAGCGTTGCAGATGAGCGGCCGATGGTGCGTAAGTACATCATGGACTCGCTGGCGTTCTGGACAACGCAATACAAAGTCGACGGCTTTCGATTTGACCTCTTAGGAACGCACACCCCAGAGACCGCGCGTGCAGCGTGCGCGCTAGTGAAACGCCTACGACCCGACGCCACGCTCTATGGCGAACCGTGGACGGGCGGCGGGCCCATTCGGTTTGGCAAAGGTGCTCAAAAAGGCTTGCCTTTAGGGGTTTTTAATGACAATCTGCGCACGGCGATCCGTGGTGATACAGACGGCGCGGTCGGTGGATTTGCCATCCGTGTAGGTGGCAACGGGGGCACCAACGCCAACACCAACGCCACCATCAGCCCGAGCGCCAACGGTATCAGGGTTGGCGCGGTGGGTGCGATC
>Ga0247843_1001179_pt1 | contig 55524 bp, 39 predicted proteins | sample LaCruzMarch2017__FD_192420 | JGI IMG/M metagenome (GOLD analysis project Ga0247843, IMG submission 192420) | Freshwater microbial communities from meromictic Lake La Cruz, Castile-La Mancha, Spain - LaCruzMarch2017_8m | ecosystem: Environmental > Aquatic > Freshwater > Lake | place: Spain...
TAGAGTGAAGCAATTCCACGGCATTGCGCCGGAACTCTTCATCGTATTTCTTGATTTTTGCCATGTCAGGGTAATTGGGTTCGCTTGTTCGGCGACCGCTGTCCACTGAATCGGGGGAACTTCAGGTCTTTATCAAATACTGAGCTTGAGCTTCGTTCTCCGCCGCCATCTTCATATTGTTGCTCGATACAACCTGGGACATCGAACGCATGATCGCTTCATCAAAAGAGATGTCGTTGATCTGAAGGTCGAGAAGATGGTAACCCCAACTGTTGAGTGCCTCCTCTAGATGATCCTTGACCGCACCGATTATCTCAGAGCGAAGCACGAGGATCTCCGCCTGCTTCTTATTCGCCACATACGAGCGAATACTTCCCTCCACACTTCTCACGAGGGTTTGCATAAAGCTCTTCTCATCAATGAATCGGAAGGCGATTTTCTTGATGGTTTCCTCGCTCGAATCCTGGGCGGCAAAGACAATCAGGGATTTGAAATTCACATAAGCCTGGTCCAACGAGATCGCCTCAAACTCCAGTTCAATGGATTGCACCTGAATGGAGATCCGCTTGTGGATCGATTCCAACAGAGGGAGTTTCAAGTTTAACCCGGGGCGCATGATTCGCTGATACTTTCCGAAGCACGTCACGATCCCCACGTAGCCCTGACGAATCGATGCAGTACTAAAGAAGAGCAAGACAAGGATGGCCACGAGGACCGGAAGGACAATGCTAGGCGGAACTGACGCCAAAAACTGCAAATCTGGGAGCCGTGCCGATTCGCTGGACAAGGATGCTCGAAACATGAAGTGAATGAAGGTCATGGGTGATATGAAGGCTTAGATCGACAACTGAAATCAGGCGGGAAACTCCGATGAATGGTGCTCGAGGATGAACCACCCTGTCTTCTCTCTCTTGCAAACGAAAGAGTAGCGGGCTGGCACACTGACGGCTTGGCCCTTCTTTTTGAATGAGAAGATGTATTTGCCAGACTGTATATAAATTTCCTTGTACTGCCGGACTTCGCCCGACTTGAACTCAACGTGAATATCTTCTAGCTCAAAGAGGTGTTCAAAGTATCCCTTGATCTTATGGTGACCTTCCCTCAGTTCCTTGGCAAACGTTCCCCAAAGAAGCCCGTTGTAGTCGTAACAACCGACCACCGCGGGCAGGCTGTGTTTGTTGATCCCGAAGGCCCAGTCGTTGATGAAATCTTGAAGAAGCTTCCGCTCGGCTGCGCTGCGATTGATCGTGCTGTAACGAAGCCCGCCTACTTGTTTGTCTCGATGAACCAAGAGAGTTTCCGTGCTCCGGGGGTCGATCTCCTCACCGAACTTTAGAGCAACTTTGCGGAGAATCTCGATGATCGGAATATGTTCGTGCCGGAAGATGACAAAGTTGATAAATAGGTGCAGCACGAGCACCACAAGCAGTCCCTCGAAGATGCCTTCCGTGTAGGTCAGGATCCCGCAGAAAAGGGCGAGGAGCAGGGCGTAGCTCCCGTGAGACGCGACGTGAGTGAGGCCGACAATCATCTTCCAGCCGGTGAAGATCATCAAGACGGCCAAAGAGAAATAGGGAAGGTGCTCGAGTAAGCCTGGGAAGGTCAGAAAAAAGAGCAGGACCAAGGCAGTGAAGAGATTCGAGACCTTGGTAATCGCACCCGCCAATGCATTGGTTGCGCTTTTTGCAAGACCATCCAGGTTCGTCATTCCTCCAAAGAAGCTGGAGCCCATGTTCGCAATCCAGATTGCCAGGAGGCTGTTGTTTGTATCCGCCGGCCTTCCCAGAGGATCCAGCTTCTCGATTGCCGCGTTGCTGGTGACCTGCTCAATGACATCGATGAGCGAAAGCATCAAGGAGTATGCGACGATTTCAGCCAGCATGGATGGCTCAAGGTTCGCGAAGTCCGGGAAGGGGAGTGCCAATTTGATCTGAGAGGTCCCGATGTGGAGCATCGGGAGCTTCAGGTAAACTCCGGCCACAATCCCAAGGACAATTACCGCAACGTAAGGAGCCGCCGGGTACTTCCCTTTGTACTTCGCAAACAGGTGGAGAAAAAGGACGAGCGCGGCAGCGGAGAGAGCGATGACGACGATGCGATCCATGGTCCACCACGGACCGCCCGCGTCTTCATGAAGGACGCCGTATGTATAGGGCAGAAACTTCATCGCGATCTTCAAGCCGATCCCCGACAGAAGTCCCTCGATCAGATACGGCGGAATGGCCTTGAGAATGAAGCGCTGGAGATTGAACTTCCACGCAACGGCTTGGGTGAGGGATGTGAGGAAAATGAGAAACGGCATGTTCTCCATCCCGAATTTTTGAACACTAAGAGCAAGGACCGGCGCTAGCCCCGCCGCCACGCCAGGTGTCCCTACATAATTTCCGGGTCGAAAGAGGAACGTAATGAAACTGACGGTACAGGCAAAAATGACAGTTAGGAGTCCGGTCCGGATCGGATACTCCGACATCAAGCAGATTCCAACGGTAAGGGGGACGGCCAAGAGCCCAGTGATGGAGCCCGCGAACGCATCCCGTCGAAGATTCTCCGCACTGAAAATAGCGGGTTTCTTGGCCTTGGCAGCGATTAGCGCATCGCTTGCAAAGGTCTTTTTCCTTTTGGAAGGATTGGGGTGCAAGTCCGCCAGCTTGGCTGAAGAGGGATGCACCAGGTGCGGTTCAGCTTGGCTAGACATCTACTACAATTTGGGGCAGGAGGGTCTAAAATGATACCCCCCGCACAAGGTATATTTTGTGCCTTATCCAGGGGATCGCTGGGGATGGAACGAGGTCTAGCCGCCAATCGCCACAGCGGCCACTTGCTGGAAGTAGTTCTCGCGTCCAGGGTCGCAGCCTTTCCATGAATTGGCGCTTCCACCCTGTCAGTCTTCGCATACCCCAGCCCTATCGCAGGGAGGATTTCCTTGCGGACCTCGGTTCGGGGCTCACCGTTGGCGTGATTGCACTGCCGTTGGCCATTGGGTTCGGAATCGCGTCGGGATGCACGCCAGCTCAAGGATTGTGGACCGCAATTGTGGGGGGGCTGTTGATTTCTGCTTTGGGCGGCTCCCGGTTTCAAATCGGGGGACCTACGGGAGCCTTCGTGCCCGTGCTGGCCGGAGTGGTGGCGGTCCATGGCTATAGCGGGCTGGCGGTGGCCACCTTTTTGGCAGGTATCCTTCTGGTCCTCGCGGGATCATTTGGTTTGGGTGAACTCTTGCGCTACATCCCGTATCCAGTGGTGGCTGGATTCACGACGGGGATCGCGGTGATCATCTTCCTCGGCCAAACGCCGGACTTTCTCGGCCTCTCCATTGTGAAGCCTCCCGAGGCCCCGGAACTGGTTATGGAGCTCATTCATCATGCCGGAGCGACTCAGTGGCAAGCGGTCGCCACTGGAGCGCTGGGCCTGGCCATTGTGCTTCTCTTTCCGAACCTGACCAGGCGCATCCCCGCCGCCATCGTTGCGGTGCTCGTGACCACTCTTCTCGTGGCCTTGCTGAAGTGGCCGGTGGCTACGATTGGCTCCAAGTTCGGCGGCCTTCCGTCGGGCTTGCCCGGTTGGCATTTCCCGCTGCTCACCCTGGAATCGGTTCGCGCGTTGGCGGGGCCCGCATTCACCATTGCAGCCCTCGGGGCGATCGAAAGCCTCCTATCTGCTACGGTCGCGGACGGAATGTCGGACACCCGGCACGATCCGAACTCGGAACTGATCGGCCAGGGCATCGCAAACATGGCGGTCCCCTTAGTAGGCGGATTCGCCGCCACGGGAGCCATCGCGCGGACCGCAGCGAACATCCGCAGTGGCGCGCGTTCTTCCGTCTCGGGAATTGTCCACGCTCTCGTGCTACTCTTGTTCATCCTCGTGGCGGCGCCGCTGGCGAAGCACATCCCCCTTGCTGGCTTGGCGGCCATCCTCATGGGGGTGGCGATTCGCATGGCCGAATGGGACACTTTCGGGGAGGTCTGGCGTGGTTCGCGCTCGGACTTTGCCGCCCTATTGGCCACCTTCCTCCTCACCGTTCTTTTCGATCTTACGGTGGGCGTAGCAGTGGGCCTAATGATCGCGGCGGTCCTCTTCGTCCGGCGCATGGAAGGAATCGCTCACGTCCATCCGCTCACTCCGGAGAACGATCCTGAGGCGGACGGCTCACACTCGATTCGAGGGAAAACGATACCCGAGGGGGTGGTTCTCTATCGCTTCGAAGGCCCCCTCTTCTTTGCGGTTGTCGCCAAGCTTGAGGCGGCCTTGCGTGCCTATTCAGGCAGGCCCAGAATCATTATTCTCCGGATGCGCCACGTTCCGGCGATGGACTCCAGCGCCCTTCACGCTCTGGAAGTCGCCGTTGAGAAAATGCATCGCGATAGCGTCCGCGTCATACTCACCGCAGTGCAGCCGCAGCCGATGAGGGTTCTCACCAGCAGCGGTCTCGCGGCAAAACTTGGTGACGGGAATTTTTGCGCCAGTTCCGACGAGGCCTTGGACCGCGCGGCGGAATTACTGGAAGAGCGTTCCGCCGCGAAGGATTGATCACGGCTGGTTGAACTCGATTGACACCATATCGGAACCGGCTAGTCTCATCGTAGGATCTAGACTATCAAAATCACTTGATAGTCGACCCTGGACTTGCCAATGCGCCACTGGAAGGTTTTTGCCGCTCTTGTTATCCCTTCGAACTCAAAGATTGGCGCTCCGAGAACCGGATCCGCTACATGATGTCGGGCGAGATTTTTTTAAAAATCCGGCATTCAAGAATTTCTCGGTCGACAACACTTCGTCGATCGGTAAGGATTCTCGCCATGCTCCTTTTGGATGTTTTCTCTCGGCGTTCCCGCGCTCTTCTCCTGGCTGTTTTGACCCTGGCTGGCGCGATCTCCACGATTCCTCCTTGTGTCGCTCAGGACTTTGAGTCGGTGCCTCAGGTTAAAGCGTCTGACCTCTTGGATCCAGGTTGGCTTGCCGGTGAAATGCACACCGTTCTCCCTGACGTCCAAGCGGACAAGGCACTCTACCGTTTCACCCTGAAGGCGGGCGAAGAGACGATCGAGGTGCAGGGTATCGAACTCCTCAAGCAGCGCATCCGGGAGGTTTATGCGACCGCCGCCTTAAAGAAGAAACTGGGCGTGATCGCTTCGGGGAAGGGGCTGGCCGATGAGGGGATCAGTATCGGGCAGACCTTCGGAGGGGCCCTCAAGAAACCGATCAAGACCCTCGTCGATATCCCACGCGGGTTTGCTTCCATCGGCAAGCGTTCCGCTGGCGCCGCCGAGAGCAAGATGAAAGCGGATGGGAATTACACCGGAGGCGCTTTGCGGGACTGGTATCAGATTAGCGAATACAAACTCGGGGTTGCTGCGGATCTGGGGGTCGATCCCTACTCCGACAACGAGGCGCTGCAGAAGCAACTTACTCGTCTCGCCACAAGTGAGGCTGCGGGAGGCATCGGCTTGCGCGTGCTCATTCCTGGGGACAGCATCGTGGTCGCCGCGCAAGAGGGGGGCTCCGCAGCCAAGCTGAACGATGTCTATCTCACCGCTCCCACGCAGCTTTATCAAGAGAACCAGGGGATGCTCACGAAGTTGGGGGTGGGGAAAGAAGAGGTCGTCAAGTTCCTTGGCAGCCCGGTTTATTCTCCTGCGGATCAGTCCACCATGGTTCGGGCCATCTCGGGGATGGGGAAGATCGATGGCATCAATGACTATTTGGCAGCCGCTGAATCCGTTGAGGATCGGGCGGAATCCTATTTGTTCCGGCTGAGCACCGAGATGCTCAAATGGAGGCACGACCAGGGGCCGCCCATCGTAAGCCTTCGCAGTTTTGGCGGATTCCCGGTGGGCATCACGGCTGATAAGCGGTTGGTGGTTCCGATCTATCTGGATCATGTAGTCTGGTCAGAACGAGCGGGCGGCTTCATCAAGACACTGCTTGAGTTTCAGGCTGAACAAAAGTGCGCGAGCACTGAGGTGGTCACACCCGGAAAGATCAGCGCGAAAGCGAAGGCGGGCCTCGCCGAGAAGGGAATCAAGGTCACCGCTTGTCCGCAACCGGGAAGGGAGACCAAACCACCCTTCGACCTCAAGAAGAAGTGAGCCTTTCTGCCAACTTCAGCCGAACCCAACCTTCTTTTATGTTCACATTCGCCAAGCAAACGATCCAGGGGGCCGCACTTGCCGGCCTGCTTCTCCTGACGTCCTGTTCCAGCAGTCCGGTGGGTGATACCATCAGCATCACCGCCGCAGCTCCCGGGGTTCCCGGTGGAGCCAATGTCGAAACCTATACCACCAAGGCGACGGTAACAGCCATCGATCTAACCGCCCGCAAGGTGACGCTGCGAAATCAGGATGGCAGCACCTCGACGTTTAAAGCGCCGCCCGAAGCGGTGAACCTTCCCCAGCTCAAAGTGGGGGATGTCGTGACGGCGAACGTGGTCAAGGAGGTCGTGGTTTTCGTGCGCAAGCCGGGAGTCGCTTCCACCGACGGAGTCGCCGATCTGGTGGCACTCTCTCCGCTCGGCGAAAAGCCGGGGATCACGACCGCGAAACGGGTAGAAATCACCGGCAAGGTCAAATCCATCGACGCGAAGCGGCGCAAAGCCACGCTGACGTTCGCGGACGGGAGCAGCAAAACGTTCGACGTGCGCCAGGATATCGATCTTAGCGCCCATCATCCCGGTGAGGAGGTGGTCTTCCGCACGACGGAAGCCACCATTATCAGCGTGGCGAAGCCTTAGGGCGAATTCGGGGTCTATCCACGCGGCGGTTCGAGCAGATCGTTTCGCAAATTGATCGCTTCGGCAGCCAAGACGCTTGGCTCGGGGATCGGTCCATTGAAACTGTGGGCCACCGTCGGAACGCTCAGGTGCACCCCGATTTCGCGGAGGCGCACATCGATGTCCAGCAGGATGCGAGTACGAATCTCGTTAAGGCGGCGAGGATCATCGACCCAATAGGTCAAGACCAGCGAGATGCTTTCGTTGCCGTAGGCTGTGAATGAGATGTCGGCATTGCGGACCCCTTCAATCTGCGTCGCCGTCCGGAGGAACAGGCCGATGGCCTGGTCCCGTTTGGCCGGTTCTGTATCCATGTGCAGGCTCAATGGGATCTCCTCCTGAGTGCGCTTGTTGACGGTGCGGTTATGCACCACGGAGGCGGTCAGGTGGTTGTTGGGAATCATCAGCAGAGTCCCGTCCCGTTTCCGCAATTGCGTGGTGCTCAGGCCAATATCCTCGACGACGCCCTCGACCATTTCATCACCCTCGGTATCGACCCGGATAAAATCTCGCATTCGGAATGGACGCGTGGCGTATAAGGCCATCCCCGAAATGAACGGACTGATCGCATCGCGAGCGGCGAAGCTGACAGCCAAGCCTCCAATGCCTAGACCCGCAAGAACGGCGGCGGGATCTTGGCCGAAGGCCTTGAGCATGAAAATGCATCCGATAATGGATACGCCGATTTTGGCCGTCTTGCGCCCGAGGTAGAGGAGTTGGAGATCGACCGTCTCGGAGGCTTCGGCCAAGGGGAAAAGCAGGTATTCGAAGAATTTGTCGATCAGGACGAAGCAGATCCAGGCAATGTTGATCGTCAGGCAAAGGTGGATGGCCGTGGTGACCATTCCATGGATATTGAGGAACTCGCCATGGGCTGGGTGGAGGATTTGCGCAGCCAGGCGCATCCCCAGCAGAGTGATCAGGTAAACGATCGGTCGTTCCAGACCGGCGAACCAGGTGTCGCGCAAGTTGACGACGCGATCGCCGCTCACTCGGGTGACCACCTTGCTGACAAGGCCGATCACTGTAGTGAAAAGACTGCGTGCGAGCAATAAGGTGAGAACGACCAGTCCAAGGAACGACAGGTATTCGCCAATCGTGTTCTTGGCTGCGGAGTGAAGGAGGACCTTGCCGACCGTCTCTTGGGTGTCGATACCGAGGGCGGCGCAGGACCGGAGCAGGGACCAGATCCACCAACCCGTCACGAGAACGCGGTAGACGACCGGGAAGTAGTGGCGCTCAGGCTCTTTGACCGATGTAGTGATCCAAGGAGCCAAATACCCTCGCCAGAGAAAATGGGCGATCCGCGCGACGATCCAGCAAAGAGAGAGAACCAGGACAAATGAGAAAAATCCTCCGAGAACCTGCCGGACCCAGTGGGGTTCCCAGGTGAAGGGAATCTGTTTGAGGATCTCTGATGCCCCGTCTTTGAGCGCTGCGGTGTCCGGTGGGGCTTGGGGAGGCACTGCCGCATCCGCCTTGCTCGGTTCGGGGGAGGTTGTGACGGGTGGTGGCACCAAGAAGGCCATTCCCGCGACCGCGAACCAGCAAAGGATGGCCAAGTGGAGGGGGCCAGCAACCGCGCGCGCCAGACCGCGGCCCAATTTCTCGGGAAACTTGCCGAAAGCGATCCGGATGAAACGGCCCACGATTAGGGACAGGATCAATCCGATGAACCAACCGGCCACGATCGACAAAGCGAGGAAGCCGTAGGCGAGGACGGAGTTTCCGAAATACTCGCGTCCCAGCAGTGTCTGGATCGGCTCAGGAAGCGCGAGCTGTTCGAGAATCCAATTCCCGAGGTTTTCCCATTGATCGGACCAAGTTGGAGAGGTGGAATTCATCGGCATGGAGCGACGAGACCGTGGTCGTGGCCGGAGCGGGGATCAAACCGAATCTGCGCCGACTGCGGGAAGACCGACCTGGATCCGGTAACGGGAAGCCCGGGCGATTGCCTCGTCTCTAGTCGGTGCAAGGAACGTGACGTGCCCCATTTTCCGGCCGGGGCGCGCCTCTGCTTTGCCATAGAGGTGCAGTTTGGCCCCAGGCGTTGTGAGCAGCGGCTTCCAATCCGGAGCGGTACCATCCGCCGTCCAGAGATCGCCGAGAAGATTGGACTTGACGACCGGACAGAGGGTGCGGGTGCCTCCGGCGGGAAGGTTGCACATGGCGCGAAGCTGTTGTTCGAATTGCGAGGTTTCTGACGCGTCCAGGGTGTGGTGTCCGGAGTTGTGGGGGCGCGGGGCCATTTCGTTGACCAGGAGGCGACCGTCGCGGGCCAGGAAATACTCGACGGCAAGCACCCCGTGGAAATCGAGCGAGATCGCAATCTCGCGGGCGAGCTCGATCGCCTGCGAGCAAATCTCGGGCGGCAGACCGCACGGAACGAGCGACCAGTCGAGGATGTGGTGGCGATGCGCGTTCCACGCAGGTTCGTAACAGTGGATTTCTCCAAGGCGGTTGCGAACGACGATGACGGAAAGCTCGGCGGCGAGGTCGATGCGTTCCTCCAGCACCGCTCGGGGCGCGTCGAACTTCGCCCAAATGGGTCCCGCCGCTTCGGTGCGGTCCAAGGGAAGTTGTCCCTTGCCGTCGTAACCGAATTCAGCGGTCTTCAGAATCCCTTTCTCACTGGGCATCGAGGCGAGAGCAGTGCTCAGGCTCTCCCCGCTGGTCACCACCGCGTGCCAGGCACAGGGGAAGCCATGGCGGGTGAGAAAGGCCTTCTCGCGTTCGCGATGCTGACAAATCGTGATGGCCTCAGGGCCGGGCGTCAGTGGCATCCGCCCGGCGATCTCCTTGAGCAATTGGGCCGGGATGTTCTCAAACTCCACGGTGGCGACGTCGGCTCGCTTCAGAAAGGAGGTGCGCGCATCGGGGCAATCGAACGACGCTTTCAGCACCATGTCCGCGCACGCGGCTGGTCCAGGATCGCCACCACCGGTCCAAGTGATCACGCGGTAGCCCATGCGACGTGCTTCGAGCGCGAGCATGCGGCCCAGTTGACCGCCGCCGAGGACACCGATCCAAGTTTGTCCGGGGAGGTGTGGGGTCATTCCGGCTTCGGGAGGGAGGGGAGTTCCATTGCTTCCACCTTGCTGCGCAGGCCGGCGCGGTATTCCTCCAAACGGCGGGCCAAATCGGGATTGCGCAGAGCAAGGATCGAAACCGCGAAGAGGGCCGCGTTGACCGCGCCCGCCTCACCGATCGCAAACGTGGCGGTGGGAATGCCCGAGGGCATTTGCACGATCGAGAGCAGGGAATCGATACCATTGAGGGTGCTCGATTTCACCGGTACGGCGAGGACCGGCAGAGTCGTGAGAGCCGCCGTCATGCCGGGAAGATGGGCCGCCCCTCCCGCTCCGGCGATGATGATTTGCAGGCCACGCCCCAGCGCCGTTGTCGCATAATCGTAAAGCAGAGCCGGGGTGCGGTGAGCGCTGACCACCCGTGCTTCGTAGGAGATCCCGAACTCGTCGAGCGTTCGCGCGGAGAGGCCGAGCGTGGGCCAATCCGACTGGCTTCCCATGATGACGCCCACCACGGGCGATTTCGGGCTGGTTCCTGTCATACCCGCCTCCCAACATGCTCCAGGGCGTGGGCGCAAGTGGATTGTGCGCGATTGGGCGGCGGTGCCGAGCTTCTGAAAAACGGCGGAATCGCGCCGGGAACGTTGCTTTGCGCCTTACGCGCCAGCGGAATCGCGTCGGGAACGTTGCTTTGCACCTTACGCGCCGGAGGAATCGCGCCGGGAACGTCGCTTTGCACCTTACGCGCCGGGGAAATCATACCGGGAAGGTTGCGGAGCGCTCTCCGCAGCGGCGGAATCGCGCCGGGAACGTTGCACGGTGCCTTACGCGGCGGGGGAATCGCGTCGGGGACATGGCATCGCACCTTACGCGTCGGGGGAATCGTGCCGGAAACGTTGCGCTGCTCATTCCGCGGGGGCGGAGTGATTCGGCCGATCCTCCGACTCACCTTGGCGCGATACCGATCAGATTGCGCACGCGTTTCCAGGGATTGATCGTGGCGGGGGAGTTGCCCGCGCCACGATCGAAGTAAAAACCAGTCGATGAACCGCCGTCGAGGTTGATGGCGCGGTCGATTTTCCAACCGGTGAGCTTCCCAGAGGCGGCCAGACAATCCGCCAGGTCCGCCAAGGACAGGGAGGTGAGGGTGGCTCCGATGACCCAATGGCCGCGCCAATCGGTCGCGATAAAGGTGCGCCGTCGTGGATCGGCAGCCGAGAGTCCCCGCACCATGAGCCCGCCTTCGACAAGATAAGGCCCGGTCTGAAGCAGGGCGGTGATGCCAGGGCGATCCTGGAACAGCGCGCGTCGCTCCAGATAAATGCCTCGCGCATCGCAGGAAATGACCCCGCTGAGCAGCTTGGAATTCTCAAAGGTTCCCACTCGCTCGCCGTCGGCGACGAACAAGCCGAGCGGCCGGTAGTCCGGGTGGAAGAACCCGCCATTGACTCCCGCAAGACAGCCCGCATCACGGAATGCTTGCGTGAGGCTACCGTGGGTGGGGGCCGGCCCAGCGCCGAGATCGATCACCTCCAGACGGAAGGCTCGAGAATTGAAAAACGCGAGCAAGGCCGTGACCTCGGTCCCGTCGGTCAACCGGATCACCGCGCGTTTGGAGTAAGAGAGATCTGGGGTGATCTCCTGACGCTCCGATTCTCCCGCGAACCTCCACTCAGCGGCAGATAGCGTCGCGGTGAACCAAATCGCCGAAAGGATCAGGATGGAGAATCTCATGCCGGGCCGGCGGGTTTTGTGGCAACCGCCAGAACGGTTTGAAAGTGGGGGGGCTCCGGCTCACGGTCAACCACGGTGATCTCGATTTCGACGAAGCCCGCAGATTCCAAAAAGCCCTGCAGTTGCGCCTGGGAAAAGCCGAGCCAGCTGTCAAGGTAGAGCTCGCGAGCCTCCTCAAAGCCGTGCCGGAGCAGATCGAGAATGACTATGCGCCCGCCCGGGCGGAGGATGCGGCGAGCGGCTTTGACCGCCTTGTCCGGTTTCAGGGCGTGATGCAACGCTTGGCTGAAGAAAGCCAGATCGACGGATCCGGCGTCGATCGGCGGATTCTCGATATCGCCGAGCCGGAATTCCAGATTGGTCACTCCGTTTTGGCGCGCGACTCCGGTCGCGTATTCGATCATCCGAGGGGAGTTATCGATCGCGATGACCTGTTTCGCTCGCTGGGCCAGGAGTTGGCTGAAGGTTCCTTCACCGGCACCGAGATCGGCGATGATCATGGGCGGCATTAGCTTGAGGAGCGTTTCCGCCAAGCCCTTCCACGTCCGTCCCGGAAGATAAGTCTTGCCGAACTTCCCGGCGAGTTCGTCGAAATACGCGCGCATCCTGTCGGAGCGCCGGGCGAGAACGAGGGTCAGAGCGGACTCGTCGGCCTCCGTCTCATCCAGTTCTGGAGCGGCGGCATCAAGGAGTTCTGGGAGCCTCATTCCCTGGCGTGGCTCCTCGGCCAGTCCATAGATCACTCGTTTCCCCGAGCGACGATCTTGAACGAGTCCGGCTCGCTTCAACTGCGCGAGTTGGGTGGAAATCCGCGATTGGCCCATCGAGAGAATCTCCTGGAGTTCGGCGACGGAGAGGTCCTCCCGCCGCAAGAGGCAGAGGATGCGCAGGCGGGTCGGGTCCGCCAGCCCCCGGAGCGAATTTACGATTGACGCCATGGCAATCGGGACCCATACATCAACATATCACGATTTGTAAATATGTTCTCCTGCTGAGCCCATGTCCGACCGTTTCATCTTCTCTTCTGAGTCCGTCACCGAAGGTCACCCTGACAAGGTTTGTGACACCATTTCCGACGCCGTCCTCGACGCCTGCTTGGCTCAGGATGTGAAGTCGCGGGTGGCCTGCGAAACCATGGTGAAGGACAATGCCGTCATCCTCGGCGGCGAAATCACCACCGGTGCCAAGTTCGATTATCGCGAGGTGGTCAAGGACGTCCTCATCGGGATGAACTACGACTCCGAGTATGCGGAGGGCACGCCCTACAGCTACACCTGCAAGTTCGACGCCCGGAACTTTTTCTTCATGAACCTTCTGGGCCAGCAGTCCCAAGACATCGCTCAGGGAGTGGACGCCGCCGCCGCAGAACATAAGGAAACGGCGGAACAAGGAGCCGGCGACCAAGGCATCATGTTCGGCTACGCGTGCGACGAAACTCCGCAACTTCTCCCCGCGCCAATCGCCTATTCCCACATGCTGGGCCAAGAAATCACCCGGATGCGCAAGGATCGTGAGCACACCTGGTTGCGCCCGGATTCGAAGACGCAAGTGTCCGTCGAGTACCGCGGAGGGCAAGTGTGCCAAGTCACCGCCGTCGTCGTCTCCACGATGCATGCCGCCGAGATCGATACCGCAGAGATCCGGGAAATCCTCAAGAAGGAGCTGATCGAGAAGGTCATTCCAGGCAATCTGCTCACCCCGGAAACTCGCTACTACATCAACCCGACGGGCAAGTTCGTCATCGGTGGTCCCGAGGGTGACTGCGGATTGACCGGACGCAAAATCATCGTCGATACCTACGGCGGCATGGGGCGGCACGGGGGCGGTGCCTTCTCGGGCAAGGATCCGTCGAAGGTGGATCGCTCCGCCGCTTACATGTGCCGCTGGGTCGCGAAGAACATCGTGGCCGCCGGGCTCGCACGTCGCTGCGAATTGCAGGTCGCCTACGCGATCGGCTATCCAGAACCCATCTCGCTCCGGGTGGATACCTTCGGCACCAACACCGTGGACGAAGCCAAGATCGAAAAAGCAGTCAGCGAGGTCTTCAACTTCAAGCCGGCGGAAATCATCAAACAGCTCAATCTGTTGCGTCCGATCTACCGGAAAACCACGAACTACGGACACTTCGGGCGGGAAGATCACCTCGACGCTCTCACCTGGGAACGGACCGATAAGGCCGAAGCTCTCAAGTCCGCCTGCGCCTGAATTTAGCCAACCTCACCAACACCATGTCGACCATGTTTACCGACTTCAAAGTCAAGGATATCGGCCTCGCCGAATTCGGCCGCAAAGAGATCCAAATCGCCGAGCACGAGATGCCGGGCTTGATGGCCATCCGGGAGAAGTATGCCGCCACCCGTCCCCTCGACGGCGTCCGCATCACCGGATCACTGCACATGACGATCCAAACCGCGGTCCTTATTGAGACCCTCGCGGAGTTGGGCGCGTCAGTCCGTTGGGCCAGCTGCAACATCTACTCGACCCAAGATCACGCAGCGGCGGCGATCGCGGCGGCAGGCATCCCGGTCTTCGCTTGGAAGGGGGAGACCCTTGAGGAATATTGGTGGTGCACTGAGCAAGCGCTCCGGCACCCGCACGGCAAGGGACCGCAGCTCATCGTCGATGACGGTGGTGATGCCACGCTCCTGATCCATAAGGGTTTTCAGTTGGAAAACGGCAGCGACTGGGTTGAGACGGCCTCTTCCAACGAAGAGGTCAGCATCATCAAGGATCTCCTCAAGCAGATCCACGCGCATTCGCCGAACATCTGGCACGAAGTCGTCGCCGAATGCAAAGGCGTCTCCGAGGAAACCACCACGGGTGTCCATCGGCTTTACCAAATGGTGGAGTCCGGCGAGTTGCTCTTCCCCGCAATCAACGTCAACGATTCCGTCACGAAGTCGAAGTTCGACAACCTCTACGGCTGCCGGGAATCGCTCATCGATGGCATCAAGCGCGCCACCGACGTGATGATCTCCGGCAAGGTCGCGGTCATCTGCGGATATGGCGATGTCGGCAAAGGCTGCGCCCAGGCGCTCAAGGGCATGGGTGCCCGGGTCGTCGTGACCGAGATCGATCCGATCTGCGCCCTGCAAGCCGCCATGGAAGGTTTCATGGTGACCACGATCGAGGACACGCTCGGTTGGGGGAGCATCTACGTCACCACGACGGGGAACATGGACATCATCACGCTCGAACACATGGAGCGGATGAAGGATCAAGCGATCGTATGCAACATCGGGCACTTCGATAACGAGATCCAAATGGGCCGCCTCAACAGCGCCCCCGGCGTCACGGTCACCTCGATCAAGCCTGAGGCCGAGGGTGCCGTGGATAAGTACACGTTCCCGGCGGGCAACAGCATCTACATCCTGGCCAAGGGCCGTCTCGTCAACCTGGGTTGCGCCACTGGTCACCCAAGTTTCGTGATGTCGAACAGCTTTGCCAACCAGACGTTGGCCCAGATCGATCTCTGGAAAAGCCGGGGCAAATATGAGAACAAGGTCTTCCTCCTTTCCAAGGAACTCGACGAAGAAGTGGCTCGTCTCCACTTGGAGAAGATCGGTGCCAAGCTGACGGTCCTCAGCCCGGCACAGGCTGAGTACCTTGGCGTCGGAGCCAACGGTCCGTTCAAGCCGGCGCACTACCGTTATTGATTTCACAAGCCGGACAAGGTGTCATGGAGGGATGATTTTCCTTCAGACACCTTGCCCCGGAGGTCCCGGTCCCTCTAATCGAGCTCCGGCAGGTGGTGAATGTGCTGGATGGGGAACTCCTCCGTGCAGTGCACCTCAAATGTGTCCACGGAATCACCCGTGGTGAAGAAGAGTTCGCCCGTTTCCCGCTTCATCTTCGAAAATCCCTGGTTGGGCGATTCCGCTTGGTTCAGGAGAACCTCCGCCAGAAAACGGAGACCATCCGGAGTCCCGGAGATGTAAATGGCCCGTTTGCCGCTGTAAGTGGAGCCGGTGAGAACACGGACAGACCCGGCCAGGGTGTCACTGTCGTTGATGGGTTTGCGAACATGGTCCATACCCCACTCATCCTACCTTTCACGATGGCCCGTCGGCAAGGTTATTCTCTGGGCACGTTGACTCGCAAGCGTAGCAACTGATCCACCACGCGACCTACTCCCTTGGCAGCACGTGAGTCCTTAAGCGCCCCGTGATCGTCGAATGCCTCGTAGGCGCTGGACAATGCATACTGCGCCGGAGCGACGTAAACCCCAATGTTGCCCAAAATCTCCCGGGCATGGCGCAGCCCCCGAAGCCCGCCGAGGGCGCCCGGTGAAGCCGCAAGCAGCCCGGCGATCTTGCCGTCGTATGCCTGCAGGGTCGGCTCGTTGTCTTGCTCGGCCCGGGAGCACCAATCGATCGTATTCTTCAGGAGTGGCGTAATCGAGCCGTTGTATTCCGGGGAAGCGATGAGGAACCCATCGTGGGCGATCATGAGTGATTTGAGGCGCTTGGCGGCGTCGGGAATCCCGTGGGCCTCTTCCCAGTCCCCATCGTAAAGCGGCATCGGGAAGTCGGCGAGATCAATGTGGGTCACAAGCGCTCCAGACTGTTGGGCGATCGCTACTGCGTTGGCCAGGAGACGGCGATTTACGGAATCCCGGCGGGAGCTACCGGCGAAAGCGAGAAGGCTGGGCAATGAGGACACCCGGATTAGACGACAGCGGTCCATCATCCTTACGGATTCCTGAATCGCCGTTTCCACCGTTGCACCCCGGCCACTTCCGGCGGAGGATCGTGAACTATGGCTGGAAAGGTTTCCCTAGTTGTCACTTTGGTAGGTCCGGATCGTCCGGGCGTCGTAAAATCGGTTTCGACGACGGTCGCGGCGCATGGAGGCAACTGGGTCGAGAGCCGCATGGCCAGGCTGGCCGGACAGTTCGCCGGAATCGTGCATGTGGATGTGCCTGCGGCTCAGGCAGCGGAGTTGCGCACCGCGCTGGAGGGGCTGGGTCTCTCCGCCGTGGTAATCGAGACGGTAGGCAGTGAGCCGAGTCCCCGGGTTCGCCACCATCTTGAGCTGCTTGGGCACGATCGGCCGGGCATTGTCCGCGATCTCTCGCAAGCCTTGGCCGCCCGGGGAATCAATGTCGTCGAGTTGGAGACCGAATGTATCAGCGCTCCCTGGACTGGGGAAATCCTCTTCAAGGCGGCGGCGGAACTATGCTTTCCGGAGGGCACCAGCCTAGCCCAAGTCCGCACCGATTTGGCCGGTTTGTCCGAAGAGTTGCATCTGGAGATCGACCTGACTCCTCCGGCGGAAGATCCCGAGCCATGAGCGGAAACCTCCTGCAAAACACTCGGGTTTACCTATCCGGGCCGATGGATTTCGTTGGCTCCAGGGTGGTGGAGAAGTACTTCGGCTGGCGGGCCATTCTTACCCCCGTGCTCAAAGCTCTCTCGATTAGCGTGCTTGATCCGTGGAACAAACCGCGAGTCCTCGGGCACACGCTGGATTATGGAAAGGAGGGCTTGCTCCCCGCCAAGGAGCGTTACGAAACGGACTTCTGGACGTCGCAACAGACCCGGGCCCGCTTCGAACAAGAATTCTGGGAGACGGTGCATATTGATCTGCGCATGACCGACATCAGCGATTTCGTGATCGCTTTCGTTCCCACCAATATCTACAGCGTCGGCACGGTGCACGAGATCATCACCGCCAGGAACCAGCTCAAACCGGTCCTGTTGATCAGTCCACCCATCAGCTACGATTTTTTCCCGGCGTTGCATAGCCTCACGGCGGAGCAAAAGAAGGCGCTCAAATTCTACGGTTTGAAGGAAAATCCCCAAGGCTTGCCCAGTCAGTGGTACGGCAATATCGTCGGTGGGCACAATATGTTCGATGGCTTTGGCTGGGAACATCTCGATCTCAAGGGGGAGAATTTTTACGAACGACTGATCGGGGATTTCATTTCCTCCGAGCCTTCTCCGGGGGAGAATCCAAAGTGGCAGGAGACTCGCAATTGGGCCTCGCAGTTTCAGCCTTTGCTCAATCTGCGCGGCGGTGTCCTCGATCACGTCGTCTTCCCCGACTCATCCGAGGAGAAGATGTTGAGCGATGCGTTGGCCGCGCCCGCAGAACGGGATCGTCATTACTTTTGGTACAACCACCGCTACCAGCCGAAGCGGACGTTCCTGAGTCACCTTCTTTCCATCGCTTCCGGGCACATTCCGCCCAAGACCACCATTTTGTCCGAATACGATCAGAGCGGTGCCGTCCGGCAACGTCCGTTGGAATCGATTGACGACAACTGGCTCCTCCTTGGCGCGGATAATCTCTGAGTGGATTCAGGGTTTGTGACGTCGCTTCGTCAAAGATGGATATGACGGGCTGGCGCGGGTGGTTGAGTATCGCGATCCTGGGCACATGCGTGCATGCGGAAGAGCCCGCTCTCCGTCTTAAAATTGAGGCGAAGGTGGGAACGGCGGATTTCCGCTCCGGCCCAGTCCATGCGATCCAGGGCACCCCAATTTGGTTCCGCGTCTCAGGGGCTGGAGACGAAGGCACACTTCGATGGTTTCAGATCGTGCCGGACACCGCACGCTATTACAAGAACGCCAATCATCCGTGGGAAGCAGAGCCCTACGAGTGGGTGGGGTTTGGGAAGATCGAATACCAATGCATCGAGATCGAAGCTTGGCGGGGCCGGGAAGAGGTCGAACTTGGGAGCGCCGATGTCTTCCATCGTGCAAGTCCATCTCCCTATTACAATGAAGAGTTGGGAAGCTTTTGGCTCCAAGTGGAAGCACTTTCAGGAATGAAACGTCTGCGCTCCGCTGGGCTGCAGGAGAACGATGTCTACAATCTCTCTCCAGAAGTGTTTCGTCTTTCGATCCAAAAGGATAGAAGCTATTTAGGCTACCTCACCGGCTTCTTCAATGTGCCGGGGTTGTTCGGATCGATTCCATACCAAAGCCATCATTACATCGGGGTTGACTGCGCCGATGTCTTGGTCGCCGCGAATCAGAGGTGGCGCGGGCTGGAAGAAGGGAAGGACTCGAACGTCTCGATGCTGGTTTCAGCCTGGAAAGCGGTCGTCTCGTTTCCGATTGTCGGTGGTATGCCGAAGGCGACGATCAAGTGGTCCGATCAAGTTCAGCCGGGTGACGCCATCGCCGTACGCTACACGCCCGGCAAAGCGTTTCAACACATTGGGGCGCTCTACGAGGACACGAACCACAATGGAGTTCTCGATGCCCCGGACGAAGTCATCCACGCGGGGCCGCACGCTCTCCATCTTTCCCGATTGAGGGAAGGTGGTTTCGACGGAGAAGCCGTTATTCTTCGTCCACCCAGGTAGGTCGTCGATCCGTCGCCGCGTCAATCCAGACAATGCGGTGAAGGTGACCTGTGCGGGTAGTCGCCAGCGCGGCCGAGGCACCGATGCGGGCTTCGCACTCCGGTAGCGGATATAGGCAATACTGACGGGATCTGGCGGGCTGATCGAGCCAGTGAATCGAGGAAGGTTCCCGCGAGCCGGTAGAGACGTGGTGGGAAACTTCAAGCCGCACCGGATCGACCTGAAGGCCCAAGCCGGTCGACTTTAGAAAGGCTTCCTTGGCGGTCCAGAGACGGAGGAGCGCGCGGTTCCTGAGGGGCGGGAGAAGGGTTTCCAGCCTACAGCGTTCCGCCTTGGAGCAGATCGACTCGGCGAGATCAGCGACCCTGGACTCGTGCCGAAGATCCTCCAAGTCGATTCCTAAGTTGGCTTCCGCCGCGAGCGCGATGAGGGCGCGATCTGCACTGTGGGCGAGATTGAAGTGCAACGGCGTCGGAGGCTTGGCCAGGAAAGGCTTGCCGGACTCGGTCGTCGCGATCTGGACTGATTGTGGGGTGGCCCCGGTGTAGGCGGCGAGGATCCGCCGGAGCGTGCCCCTAGCCGCCATGAAGCGACACCGATCGATCTCGAAGCGGAAGCTGTCGGCGCGGCGAAGCTCCTCTTGGGAGAGGAGGACGGCGTGGTCAGACAAAAGGCCGGCTGCATCCTGTAGCTTGATCGACCAGACGTGGATCTCACCCTTACGCAAGGAAGGAGCCCGGCGGGAGGTGGCGAAATGGAGTGCGTCTGGTGGATGGGCTGCGGAGATCATGGCAGCTTAGGCTTTGACTGTGGCGAGTGCATCCCGGAAGGCGGCTGCGATCGCAGGGACGTTGTCATCATGGAAGAGGGTGCGGTGATTGCCGGGAATGTTGATGATCTCAAGTTCTCCGACCAGGTGGGACCAACCGTAGTCAGTGGATAGCTCGTACTTGTCCTCCTTCAGACTGGCCCGGAAAAGGGTTAGCTTGCCGGCGAATTCAGGTGGGACGTAGAGTTCCATGGCTCGCTCGTGGGCCTTGCGGAGTTGCACTTGGCGGAAGCGCGAGATTCTTTCAGCCGAAGGCAGGGTCCGGGCCAAGGCCTCCTCGGTTTCGTTGAAGAGACGGTCCACCAGGCCGGTGCCAACTCGTTTCCCGAGGGCGCCGATCTTGTCCAACATGTTGGCGTTCCTTTGATCGTTCCACGTGAGGGAAACCCGTTCGCCAAGGCTCCGGCGGCGAGCGGGAATCGCGGGATTATCGGTGTCGATCAAACCCAGGAAGTCGATCTCCTCACCTTGGGCAATGAGCCGGCAGGCCATTTCGTAGGCAACGATGCCGCCAAAGGAGTATCCGCAGAGATGGAAAGGGCCGTGGGGCTGGACCTTGCGCAACTCCGCTAGATACTCAATCGCGGTCTGTTCGATCGAATGGGCAACGACGGGCTCGACGCGCGTGAGGCCCGGAGCCTCGAAAGCGTAGAAGGGAAGGTTCGTTCCGAGCCGCTCCGAAAGCCGACCGTAGAAGAGGATGCCTCCGCCGCCGCCGTGGACGGCGAAAAGGGGAAGATCATCGCCCTTCGGTTGGATCGCCACCAACGCCGAAGATCGTGGTCGAGAGGCGGGCGGGCTCTCCTCCCATCGGGGGTGTGCGTGGACTGGAACGAGGCCGGATTCTGAATCAATGAGTCGGGCAAGCTGGCGAACGGTCGGAGCGCGGAAGAGCTTCCCCAAGGGCAAGCCCACGCCAAAGTTCCGTCGGATCCCGGCAAACAGCCTCATTCCGAGAAGCGAATGGCCGCCTAGAGCGAAGAAATCATCATCGAGTCCGACTGCACCACGACCGAGCACCTGCTTCCAAAGTGACGTCAAGGAGGCTTCGGTCGCCGTGAGCGGGAGATCGTCTTCGTGGAGTTGAGAGGGCGAGGCCGGCATCGGCAATGCATGGGTGTCGATCTTCCCGTTCGGATTGAGCGGCAGCTCCCGCATCAAAACATAGACCGACGGAACCATGAAGTGTGGCAGTTTGGAGCGCAGGTAATCGCCCAGCTCCTCACGGGTGGGAGCAGCATTCGGGACAGGTGATGCGTAAGCCGCCAGGAACTTGTCTGCAGATCCTTCACCCCTGACGACAACTTTGCACTGACGCACACCGGGATGGCGTCCGAGTTGGGTCTCTACTTCCCCAGGCTCAATCCGGTAGCCGCGAATCTTGATTTGATGATCCAGCCGACCAAGGAATTCGATGACACCGTTGTGGCGGAAGCGGCAGAGGTCTCCAGTGCGGTAGAGCCTGGCACCAGGCGTCTTCGAAAACGAATCGGGCACGAAGCGCTCTGCGGTGAGCTCGGGACGATTGAGATAGCCAAGGGCTAGTCCATCTCCACCCGTGAGCAATTCTCCTGGAACGCCGGGAGGAACTGGATTTCCCGCAGGGTCAACGATCCAGACGGTGGTGTTGTGAATGGGCCGTCCAATGGGAATGCTGGGGCCCTCCAGATCGTCAGGGCTCACCACATGAAACGATGTAAACGTGGTGTTTTCAGTCGGGCCGTAGGAATTCACGACGGCGCAGTCAGGGTATGCCTCAAGAAGCCTGCCGATGTGCCCTGGCGATGCGATGTCTCCACCGGTTAACACACGGCGAATGGTAGCAAACGCCTCTATGGCCCCGTCCACCATGACTTCAAACAGGGCTGTGGTCAGGAAAGCCTGAGTCACCCCGTTGTCCTGAATCGCCTTGACGATCTGATCCATGGAGAGATGTCCTGGGGGCGGGATGACCAAAGTGCCGCCGTTGATGAGAGCCCCGAAGATCTCGCACAAGGAAGCATCAAAGCAGATGGATGCGTTTTGAAGGATGACTTCATCCTCGCCGAATCTGGTGTAGTTCGTGTTCTGGACGAGCCGGACAATGGCGCGGTGAGGAATGATCGCGCCCTTGGGCACTCCGGTGGAACCAGAGGTGTAGAGGACACAGGCCGCGGATTCGGGTGTGTTCCGGGGTGGCTTTGGAGCCTTCTCCACAGAGCCGCCACGGAGCGCATCACGGGCCGAAAGGAGGATGGCTTCCTTCGGTAGTCTGGGGAAGAATTCCTTCTCGCTGACTACGATGGATATGCCGCTGTCCTCGATGATATAGCGAGCCCGTTCGGCGGGGTAGGCAGGATCGATCGGCACGTAGGCAGCGCCGGCTTTCAACACGCCCAGAATCGTCACGAACAAATCCGGCGAACGCTCCAGGAAAAGGCCGACACGATCGTCCGATGTCGCTCCCGCGTCTACAAGGGCCCGGGCGACCCGTCCCGAAAGCTCATCGAGTTTGGCGTAAGTGATCCTCCCGACCGCCGAGGAGAGCGCGATGGCGCTTCCTTGGTTGTGAGCCGTTTCCCGGAAGAGATCAGTCAGAGATGCCTCCCTGGGATATTCCGCGCCCGTCTCATTCCATGTGCGAAGGCGTGCCGATTGACCCTCGGAAAGGGTAGCCAAGCTTTCGGCCACAGGCGCAGACCCCAGAGTGTGGGTGGCCTCCAACATGGCTTGGTAGGTCTCCAACCACTCGGACACCGTTTCCTTCGCGAAAAAAGAGGTCTGAAAGTCAAAGCGGATCTCCAGTCCACTCGGAGTTTCACAGGTCTTGAGGAAGAGCGGATGGGTCGCAAAGCACCGTTCGACTTCCCGGATGGCAGTTTGCAGCCCATTCATCTCCACGGTGTCTTCCATGCGCTCGAAGTTGAACGCAGCCTCCATGGGCGGGCGGCGATCTGCGGTGAGTTTCTTGAGTAGCTTCCCGTAGGTGTAATCCTTGTGCTCAAGCGCGTCGAGCAGGCGGGATTGGGTGGATTGGAGGAAGGTCGAGAAGGAAACGACTGGGTCAATCGAAGCAATCAAGGGCAGGACATGCACACAGTGGCCCACCAGTTCCTCATTCCCGGTCCCCGACTGTCCCGCAGACGGGAACCAGACGACAAATCTTTGCTGACGGCTGATCCGATGAAGCAGCAGTTGGTAAACACACAGCAGCAAGGCAAAGACGGTGGCTCCGGATTTTGCGGCAGTTCGCTTTAAGGCGCTCAATTCATCCGGGCTGAGGCGGAAGGCAATCGACCCACAACGGAAATCAGTTTCTGCCTGGGCCGGAACGTCCACCGGGAGCCGCAGAGGCGAAACGTCCTCCGCGAACTGTGCCAGCCAGAAAGCCTCTTGCGCTCCTGATTCTTCCAGCGCCGCAGCGCGCACCGCGTGATCGGAGAACTTCAGGGCGGGAGATCCTTGAAGCTCCCGACCCTCGACGCGCGCCTTGTAGAACTCCCCCAACTCCCGGAGCAAGACGTTGTAGGACCAGCCATCGCAAGCAAGGTGGTGGGCGTTGAGCAGGAGGAGGTGTTCCCCTGCCTGACAGCGGATGAGTTTTGTGCGGAAAAGAGGTCCGTTGGCAAGATCGAACGGCTCCGTCCGCTCACGGTCCAGCGTGGCTTCGATCTCGAGCTCCTGTTGCCCGGGGGCTATCGGGCTGAGGTCGATGACCGGGAGGTCAAGGGGCAAGTGGGGCCGGACCTCGAACCCGTCGCCATTGGCCAGATAGACCGTACGCAGGGAGTCATGGCGATTGACGAGATCCTGGAGCGCCGACAGGAGATGCTCTTCGCAAAGTGCGCCGCACATCGTGAGGACATTGATCTCGTTGAAGCAGAGGGAGGCGTTACCCCCAAGGTGGGAGGCAAGCCAAACTTCGGCCTGAGGCTCCGTCATCGGATACAGGCTGGGCTCATCGATGACCGCTTCCAACGGAGGGGGCGGTACGGAGTTTGAGATTTGACTCATCGGCGCGACCATCCGGGATCCATTGAGATGGATCGGCAGCCGGTCCTTCGGAGGCTCGATGAAACCACCTTGTTGCAGTTCGGCCACGGACTCGGTGAAGGCGGCGATGACGTAGTCGACATCTGCTTCGGTGTGGGCCGCCGTCATGTAAGTCGGGAAGCCTTCTAGGAGAAAGACCCCTTTGTGCCTCATGTGGAAGAACAGGAGGTTCGCGTATTTGTGATCTTCTGCGGCGCGGACAAACATTTGTGAGCCGAAATTGGGCATGCGGAAGGGTGCTCCGTTTTCCACGAACATCCGATCCACTGATTGCGCCAAGCGGGTGGCCCGGTCGCCGACGGTTTGCCAGAACTCTGGACCTTTGCCGCGAAGGTGAAGAAGGACCTCTTTCACCGCAGTCATCGCGAGCGGGTGGCGGACAAATGTGCCCGCGAAGAAGGTCACTCCCTTTTCGGGGAAGGAGTCGTCGCCGTAATTCCACATCCCGCCGTCGAAGGTGTCCATGAATTCGGCCTTTCCGGCCACGACCCCCAAAGGCATTCCTCCGCCCACGACTTTTCCATACGTTGCGATATCGGCATCGACCCCGTAGAACTCCTGCGCCCCGCGTGGTCCTGTGCGGAATCCGGTGATGACCTCGTCAAAGACGAAGACTGTACCGGATTGCCACGTGATTTCGCGGAGTTCGCGGATGAACTCACGGGGTTGGAACTCAGGCCGCCGACTTTGGATCGGCTCGACGATGACCGCAGCCAGCTCGTGGGCCCGCGACCGGATCACCTCAAGGGATTCTTCCGTTCCGTAGGGCAGGACAATGACGTCCTCGACTGCTCGGCGGGGAATCCCCGGGGCAATCGGCAGTGAGCGCAGTTGGTCCCCGGCTCCGACCCCCTTGACGAGCACCTCATCGAAATTCCCATGGTAGTCCTTGGTGAACACAACGATCTTGTCCCGGCCCGTCACGGTTCGCGCCAGCCGCATCGCCGCCTGCACCGCTTCAGAACCGGTGTTCACAAAGCTCGCCCGCTCATTCCCAGTGATCTCGCAGAACAGTTGCGCAGCCTCCATGGCAGTCACGTTCTGTGGCCCGACTTCCACACCGCGATCGAGTTGAGCGTGGAGGGCTTTGGTCACGAAGTCGGGGGAGTGGCCGAGGAAATTCGGACCGAACCCGTTGAGCAAGTCGATGTACTCGTTGCCGTCCACATCGACGAGTCGGGAACCCTTTGATTTGGTGACGGCGATTTGATAAATCATCTCCTTCCACCGGCGATTGAATCCGGAAACGGTCCGGGGATCGGCATACCATTGGCGATACTTCGCGGTCAGCTCCTTGGAGGTGCGGGTCTTTGCGATGTATTTCTCGATCAGGCTGTCGAGATGCTTGCGCTGTCGCTCGGTCAGGCTGTCGTCGAGATTCCGGTTGATCGCCGTGGTTGGGGCGGAGACATCTGCGGAAGTGGATTTTGGGTGGATCTCCCTCTTCGGGGCGACAGGGGCCGGGCTTGCTGGTGGGGCCGCCGGGAGCGGGTGGGAAAGCGCTCCACCCTGAAGAAGAGCGATCTGCTGCCGCATCAACTCAAGCTGCTGGGCGATGACGCCTTCGATCACGCTGCCCTGGACTGGTGCCGTCAGCGTGGGCAGGAGGACTGGAGGCGGGCTAGGGGCGGCCACTGGCGCAGGGACGACTACGGAAGGGATGGACGGGCGATACGCTTCCTTGGGCAAGGTGGCTTCTAGGTGGGCAACCATCGCGTCGATGCTGGAAAGTGGCCCCATCAGCTCGCGAAGCGTGATCTCGGTCTTGAACTCGCCCTGAAGCGCTTTGCTCACCTGTGTGAGGAGAAGCGAATCAAATCCCTGTTCCAAGAACGACGCGTCACCGGCGAGTTCCTCGGCGGGAATCCCGGAGAGGTCGGTGAGGACGGCGCGAATGGCATCGGCCAACGCTTCTCGTCGTGGGGAAGGTTCGGTATGGCTCATGACGGGTTGGATCGGGGCGGGGGACTGAGTCAAATGGGTCGGGGCGATCGGGGAGGCGTTGTCGTGGATCGGAGTGGCTTCTACCCAGTGGCGCTTCCGTTCGAAGGGATAGGTGGGCAGGATCACCCGGCGGCGCTCCTCGCCTTCGTAGAATGCGGTCCAGTCGATCTCCACTCCGCAGGTCCAGAGTCTGCCGACTGTTTCGAGAAGATGGGCGTGATCGCAGCCCGTCTCCTTGACGTGGAGGCAAGCCGAGACGGCGACGTGTCCCGCTTTGCGATCGACGGACTGTCGCACCAGACTGGATAGGGTCTGCCCCGGGCCAACCTCCACAAAGACTTGCTCGGGCTTCTCCGCCGCAACGGAAACCATGGTCCGGTGGAAACGGACCGGTTCACGCAAGTGCTTCGCCCAATAGAGCGGGTTCGTGGTTTCTTTGCCGGTGAGCCACTCCCCGGTGACGGTGGAAAGAATGGGAAGGGAAGGGGCGCGCAGTTCGATCCCGGAGAATGCTGCCGCGAAGCGTTCCACCACCGGATCCATCATCCGGGAATGGAACGCGTGCGAGGTGTGGAGCGTCTGGGCGACCACGCCGCTCGCTTCAAGTGTGCCCCGGAAGGCTTCCAATTCCTCCCTTGGACCAGCCACCACACACAGGCTCGGACCGTTGACGGCAGCGAGATCGAGTGAATCGGGAAGGCGGGTAAGGAGTTCCGCTTCGGGAAGCCGGACGGAGAGCATGCCGCCGCCGGGGAGTTCACCCATGAGTTGGCCGCGGACGGCCAGTAGGCGAAGCGCGTCGGGCAGGTTAAAGACTCCGGCCAGGCATGCGGCGACAAACTCGCCCACGCTATGCCCAATCATCGCCGCTGGCTCAATGCCCCAGTGACGCAGGAGGCGGGCGAGGGCATACTCCACCACGAAAATGGCGGGCTGCGCGAGCACGGTGTGCTTGAGCCGATTTGCGGCGGCTTCCAAGTCGCTGCCCTCTGTTGGATAGATGATGTCCGTCAGCTGCTGGCCGAGGTATGGCCGGAGAACTTCGGAGCACTCATCGACGATTCCTCGGAAGACCGGCTCGGACTCATAGAAGACCCTCCCCATATTGATGTGCTGGGCTCCTTGACCCGGGAAAAGGAAATGGAGCCCGGGGTTGCTCCGCTCCGAGACTGCGGAAATGCCCGCCCCAGAGCCCAGGGCTGCGGCGAGTGCGGTGAAGTTGGGCGCGACCACGGCCCGCCGGCAGCGAAATGCCTTCCTTCCGATCGCAAGGGTCCATGCGGCGTCGGCAGGCTCCACTTGGCCCGGGCTCGGAGCAAAGCCCGAAAGATTTGCCGCTGCTGCGGCGAGCGCTTCCGGGGTCCGTGCCGAAAGGAGGAACAACTGATTCGGTCTTCGGGACGGCTTCGAAGCGAGCGCTGGGGCCTCTTCCATGACGACGTGAGCGTTCGTTCCGCCAACCCCGAACGAGCTGACCCCGGCGCGTCGCGGGTGTCCGTTCAGGCCGGTTGTCCAAGGGGTCAGTTCGGTGTTGACGCGGAACGGGCTGCCCGCGAAATCGATCTTTGGATTCGGCTTCTGGAAGTGAACAAGCGGCGGCAGTTGGCCGTGCTCCAGGGAGAGTGCGGTTTTGATCAGGCCGCAGACACCGGAGGCGACATCGAGGTGTCCGATGTTGGTCTTGAGGGAACCGATGACGCAGGTTCCGGTATCGGTGACCCCGCCGGAACGAAAGGCCTTGGTGAGGGCGGTCATCTCGATGGGATCTCCCAGAGGAGTGCCTGTTCCGTGTGCCTCGATGTATCCGATACTATCGGCGGTGATTCCGGCGTCCCGGTGGGCCATGCGGATGACATCGACTTGTCCCTCCACGCTGGGTGCTGTGTAGCTGTGCTTGACTCCGCCATCGTTGTTCAGGCCGGTGCCTCGAATGACGGCGTGGATGTGGTCCCGGTCGCGAATCGCGTCACTCAGACGCTTCAACATGACCACGCCCGCACCGTTGCCGAAGACGGTTCCTGAGGCATTCTCATCGAACGCCCGGCAATGACCGTCAGAAGAGAGCATCCCTTCGCCGGTGTAGAAGTATCCGCGCTTCAGCGGCAGAGTCAGGGTGACGCCTCCCGCCAGAGCCATGTCGCATAGGCCGGAGCGGATTGCCCGGCAGGCTTCAATCACCGCCACCATCGAGGTGGAGCATGCGGTCTGCAGGGTCATCGCTGGGCCGCGCAGATTCATCTTATAGGCGACCCGCGTGGCCAGGTAATCCTTGTCGTTGCCCAGTTCGGTTTGCAGGGAGCCGACTTGGATGGAGGGAATCAGATCCGCCAGGAAGGTGCGATCGGTGCAGAGGTTGGCCAAAAGGTAGGTGTCGAAGTAGGCTCCGCCATAGACTCCGATTCGCTGGCGATGGGTTTCCGGGGTGTAGCCAGCCCGCTCCATCGCCTCCCACGCGAGTTCCAGGAAAATGCGCTGCTGCGGATCCATGATCCGGGCGTCCTTGGGCAGGATTCCGAAGAAGGCGGCGTCGAAGAGATCGACGCCCTCGATGATCCCCTTGGCAGGGATGTAACCGGGCTGGTCGTAGTCTTCGGGCCGATCGAGTTCCTCTCGGGTGAGCCGGGAGATCGATTCCACCCCGTTCGTGAGATTGGTCCAGAAGGACGAGGGATCGGACGCACCGGGAACACGTAGAGCGAGACCAATGATGGCAACAGCTTGGTCGTCGCCGTCAAGGCTGGCGGGGGCAATCGGGGCAGTTTCGATTGCAACACGTGGAGTCCCTCCGGTAATTCGGGCGGACTGCGTCTCGATGGTGGGGAGCTCAAACAATTCCGCCAATTCGATCGAGGTTCCGAACTGACGCCGAATGGCGGCGTGCAGACGAACCAGTTGAATGGATGTCCCGCCGAGCGCCGCGAACGGATCGTCCAGGCCCACTTCCTCCAATCCGAGGATCTCTCGCCAAATTGCAGCGAGCGCTTCTTGAGTTGCGTCCCCGGGTTTTACGAAGGCTTGAGAAAGTTCCGGGCGCGGGCGCTTGATGGCGCACAACTCGGCGTAAACCCGCTCCGGGTCGTGCAGTTCGGTGGCGATCCGCAGTGCCAGGGGCCCATCGAAGATCGGCGTGGGGGTTTTGACTCGTGTCGGCTCCGAATCGAGCTGGGGTGCCAGCTCTCCGTGATCCGAGATGGGTGCCAAGTTCGCCGCTACCGTGGCCGGAAGGCAATAGGCCGGGTCCGAAATGTGGAGGGCCCCGATTCCCTCCAAAAACCGCCGGCAGGGTTCGTTCCGGTCCGTTTCGGTAAAGGCAATGGCGATCGTTTCCGCACCATGAGCGCAGGCCCGGCGACCGAGTTCGATGATCATGGCCCGCTCTACCCCCTTGCCCAAGGCGCGGCAGCTCAGCAGGAAGATCTGGACGGGAAAGTCTGATGGAACTGCGGATGCCTGATAAAGCATCGCTCCCACCAGCCCATAGTCACCGAAGCGGTCAGCGGCCCGTACTGAAAGGCAGACCGCACCCTGCTGCATCCGGTTGGACAGCTCACCTTCGGAAAGACGCACGGCATGGGCGTTGAATTGATTCGTTCGCTTGGTGAGCTGGGCGATCCGCGGAACTTCATCAAGCGAAGCCTCAGCGATCTCGACCTGCAGATGGAGGTCACGTAGGAAATCGGCGTAGCTCGGAGCCGACAGGCGAAACTCGCGTCGTTCGGCTTCGTGGCGGTAGAATTCCGTCCGGGATGCATCCTCCGCAGTGAATCCGCTGGTGTCCAGTGGCCAGAGATGACGCAAGAATCCGGGGATCTCACTGGGTTCCGCCGGCAAAGCAAACGCGAGGACCTCAGGGCAATTTGACCGGACCTCCCCGACTTCAGCTGGATTGTCATCAAGGAAGAGAAAGCTCTCCAGCCCCAGGTTCAGTTCCTCGGCCAGTTCCTTGAGACTCTGCGATTTTGGCTTCCAGCTCACCTTCCAGCCCGCGAAATGGTCCCGGGTCAATCCCAGGCACGCTGCGCGCTTTGTGAAGACTAGATCCACGTCGGCAGGCTGGTTCTTTGAGGCAAGGCAGAGGAGCATTCCCTCATTCCGCTTCGCGAGCGCACACTCCCGAACGGCGCGGAACGCACCTTCCATCTCCAACGCGGCAGGACTGTCCTCCCCGCAGACTCCTCCCCAAAGGGTGTTGTCAGCGTCGAGCACCAAAACCTTGACCGGTGGGCGCATCCGTGCACTGATCCGGCGGGCGATCAGGGTCGCCAAGGCTGCGAAGAGGGGGCCGGTGAAGGGGATCTTACCCGCGCGGTCGGCTTCGGGATCGAATGGATCGTTGACCGGATACAGGGAAAGCCATTCCTCGGCGGTGATCGTTTCGACGTTGGACAGACTTCGCCACTGGCTTGCCAACTGCTCCTCGTGCCGAGCCGTATCCGTCAGGCGGTCGGGGTGTGGGCAGAAGATTACGATCTGTCGGGCGTTGGACCGACTTGCCAGTGAGGCGATCGCTGTGGCGAGGTGCCCGGCGAGAGCTGTGAAATCCGGACCTGCGGTGAGATCCTCCAGGCGGATCAGAAACACGTTGAATCCAGAGGCGATCCGTGCGCTTTCGCTGGAGGGGTCAAGCGCCTGTTGAAGGACCTGGTTGTATCCGCTGAACTGAATCTCTTCGTTGAGACCGGCAAGGTCCAGCCAGCGCCGCAGGGGAAACTGGATGGGTTCAGCGGTAAATGAGGCACTAATTTGAATCACGAGCGGTTGGACCAGTTGCAGGATCGAGGAAGAAGCCCATGACAACCTGGGCTGAGAAAGTCGTTTCTATTTAATATTACCGTAAAATTGATTAATCGGCAATCATGGATTATAAAACACCATAAAAACCAGAATCCAATGACGATGGATGGGCTTGGGGGCGGCCTTGTCATCTCGATTCGCTACGACTGCTTGTCAGTTCGCTCCCGAAAGGGGATAGTGGCCGCCATATGAGGATTCTGCTTCTCTCGCCCCGGGTTTTTACGTGGGTCACTGCCTTGGCGCTCGGGTTTGCGTTCACGACGACGGGCTTCGCCCAAGCATCCCCGGCTGTGGGGGCCGCTGAGGCTGGGGCAGCGAAGGGAAAGGAGGTCAAGGCCAAGGAGGATCTCGGTTTTGAACAGATCGAAATCCTCGTGCACGTGATCGAATTGATCCGGCAAGAGTATCACGACGATAGCCGGGTCACTTATGAGCGGCTCATCGACAGCGCCTTGCAGGGAATGCTGGCGAATCTCGACCCGCATTGCCAGTTCATGCCGAAGGCGATCTTTGAGCAGATGCAGCAAGAGACCGGGGGCACTTATGATGGAGTCGGCATCACAATCGCGTTCCGCAATGAGATGCTCACGATTGTGGCCGTTCGCGAGGAGGGTCCGGCGGCCCGTGCCGGAGTTCTCCCGGGAGACCAGATCATCAAAGTCAACGACATCTTGGCGGACAAGCTGGGGCTGGCCGAGGCGATGGAGATGATGCGGGGAAAACCCGGTCAACCGTTGCACCTCACCTTGCGACGCCCTGCCAACAATGAACTGCTGGAGATTGGTTTAGTCCGGGAAGTGATTCGCGAGGCGACAGTTACCGATGTGATGCTCCTGCCAACCCGGTATGCAGCAGAGCGAAAAATGGGCTACCTGCGGATCACCCAATTCGGCGAAACCACCGTGAAGGAACTCGTGGATGGTCTCAACGAATTGGAACAAAAGGGCATGGAGGCGCTCGTGCTTGATTTGAGGAACAACCCGGGAGGTTTATTGACCAGCGCGGTAAACACCTGCGGCGAGTTTGTGCCTCCGGATACGATTGTGCTGACCACGGAGGGGCGCAATGCCAGCCGCAACTCCAAGACCTACCGCACCCCGCCGGGCGCAAAGCATGTCCGCGATTACCCGATGGCGATTCTGGTCAATCACGGGAGCGCCAGCGGGGCGGAAGTCGTCAGCGGTGCTCTTCAGGATTTAAATCGGGCTCTGGTGGTGGGTGAAACCACTTTTGGCAAAGGATCGGTCCAACAAATCATTCCAGTACCCGACAGCGAGGGCAACGCCATTCGATTGACGACCGCGCGCTACTACACGCCCAGCAAGCGCACCATCCATGAGCATGGGGTCGAACCGGATATCGTCTCTACGCTCACTCCGCAAGACGAGCGCAACCTGATGACTTGGTTCCGCCGCGAAACCCTCTCACCGCAGGAACTGAAGAAGATCGAGGATTGGGAGGACCGCCAATTGGCTCGCGCGACAGATTCTCTCAAAGGGGCTCTGCTCTTCTCAGGAAGTTACGCCGGGATGAAGAAGGAGGTGGCTAAGCCATCCAGACCCGCCGCCTCTGCCGATCCTGGCGTGGCCCCTGCTGCCGCCGCCAAAGCACCGGTCCCGAGCGCAAATTGAGCGGGATGGCGGAAGCCGATCCAATGGAAGCCCTGGGGCTAGCCCTGGAGACTTCGTGCGACGAGACCGCAGCCGCAGTGGTTCGTGGTGATGGCACCGTCGTGGCCAACGTGGTTGCGTCTCAGATCGACGTGCACCGGGCCCATGGCGGGGTGGTTCCTGAACTGGCTTCGCGGGAACACAATTTGGCGCTATTGCCGATCGTGAAACAGGCGTTGGTTTCAGCTCAGATCCGGCTGGAGGATCTCAGTTTGGTGTCAGCAACCGGAGGCCCCGGGTTGGCAAGTTCGTTGCTCATCGGCAATACCGCCGGGAAGACCTTGGCCCTGGCGCTTGGCTTGCCTTTTTATTCCATTAATCACCTCGAAGGACATCTGCTCTCTCCCTTCGTGGATTGTCCGGATCAGATCGGTTCCTGTGTCGGTCTCGTGGTGAGTGGGGGCCATACGCTGCTCGTCGAAGTCAGCGGAGTGGGGGATTATCGCTTGTTGGGATCGACACGCGATGATGCAGCGGGGGAGGCGTTCGATAAGGGGGCTAAGTTGCTAGGCCTGCCCTATCCCGGCGGTCCGGAGATGGACAAACGAGCGCGAGGGGGGGATCCGGAAGCCTATGCTTTCCCGCGGAGCATGGTGGATTCCGGGGATCACCAGTTTAGCTTTAGCGGGCTGAAGACCTCGTTGCGCTACCTGCTCCAGAAGCTGACTCCTGAAGAACAGGAGAATCGGCTCAACGATTTGTGTGCTTCGTTTCAGGCGGCCATCGTTGATGTCTTGGTGAGCAAATCGCTCGGCGCGGTGGCCAGTTCCGGGATGAACTGTCTCGCGGTGAGTGGTGGCGTGTCACGGAACTCCGCGCTGCGCGAGGCGCTTGTCGCAGCCACGAGGGCGGCCGGAATCCGCCTTCTCCTCGCCGCTCCGGACTTGGCCACCGACAACGCCGCAATGATCGGTTTCGCCGCAGTGTTGAAACACCGCGCCGGACAGCAGCCCAGCGATCTGGCGCTCGATATCGATCCGAATCTCCCGTTGGTTCTCAGTGAGGCACAGCGCTGAGGCGATTTTCCAGGAACCAAACGGCCCACTCTCCCGCCAATGTGTCCCGGTTCTGTTTGTTCATCGCTTTGGCGGTGTCGCGAAGTTTCTGCGTGGCATTCGGAAGCCACTCCAAGGCACCGTCGTTGTTGATCCGGAAGCCGGCCAAGGCTTCGGCTAGATCCGGCAACCAGAGCGGGGCGTTGTAGCTCTCCGGCATATGACCGATGAGCGGCGGATTGACGGCATGAAAGCTGGGAAGTGCGAGGGGATCCGCCTCACAGGCGTTGCCGGGAATCGGGAGAGGCATCGGCACCCGCGTACTGGGGAGGTCGAGCTGAGTCCCCGCGCTCGCGCTGTCCCACATCCGAAGACGTCGGCTCTTGTCGTAAAAGAAGAACCATTCCCCGTCCCCAGACATCGCCGCGAATTGTGGGTAGCCTTCGACGGCGCGCTCGGGAGCAAGAATCTCGCGACGCGTGGTGTCGATACCCACGATTTTTCCTTCAGCGTCCTTGGCACCCTGGGGCAAGTGAGCTGCAAAAATCCGGTGGAAGGCTGGGGAGAAGGCAAGAAGAGCGCCACGATGCTCGGCCGGCCAAGGGGAGGGCATGGTCCATTGGGGCTTGCCGTCTAGGCCAAGAATTTCGATTTGATCCCGGAAAAGCAGGAGGATGGAGGCTCCCGAATCGCTGACAAGCCAATCGTCAAACTGTCCTCCGGTCCGTTCGTAGAGGGTCGCACCCGACTTGTCGAGCAAGCTGACTTTGCCACCGCGCTCCAGCGTGAGCTTCCAGGATGAATCCGGCGCGGCGGCCAATTGAAGGACCGATTCGGTGCCGGCGGCGAATTCGAGCGTGTTGTGACGCTGGCGGAACATGGCCGGCAGGCTGTTGATCGGTGGGGTCAAGGCATATTCCCAAAAGTAGAGGCCCGAACCTGATTTGGTCGTTTCGGTCGTGGCGAGATAGACCCGCTCAAGGCCCTCATCGTAATAGGACGCGACGATCTCTCCTTTCTTGAGAATCGGGGAGGTGGCCCGTGGGTCGGCGGGAACCGCATCCTTTTGTCCTCCATCCCAGGCGTTCCTGTGGACTGACCAAGTCGACAAGGTTTGTCCGTCTCCAGAGCGGAGTTGGTCGGTCTGGCGAGAGGCGACGGTGGCGTCCTGGGAGGGCGCGAAGGTGTCCTCGACGCCACTGACTTGCTCCCCAGTGAACCGGTTGATGATGAGCGACGGGGAATCTTCCTTGGCGGCGAGCAGACCGATGTAACTGCCATCGATCGATGCTTTCAGGCCAGGTGCGAACTCTGTGTTCTTGACTTTGAAAGGGCCCCAAGACTGGAGTGGGACCGGGACGGCTTGGTAACTTAGAAGATAGAGTAGCGCCGCCGTGGACGGGTTGTTTGAGGGCCGGTTGCGCAGGGAACGGGCGAGGCGCGCCAGAGCCAGGGGGAATCCTTGTTCGATATCTTGATTGAGCCACCGACCGGCGGCCCGGGCATCATCGTCGGGGGCCGCGATTTTGCGGCACGGGAGATGCGGGAAAAAGAGGGCGGAGGAGTCGCTCGTGCGCCAAGGAGATTGCGATCCGCTTGTCCAATCACGGACCAGCTTTCCAGCGTGGTCGAGCACATCACGAAATTCGGCGTCTTGGGTGAGGGCTGTCGCCAGCGCCTTGGCGTAGGTAGAATTTGCTGCGCCAGAAGGCAAGCTGGCGGGGATCACGCTTCCGGGGCTGGCGGAAGTCGCCACCAGCGTCTTCGGGCTTGGATTCATTTCCGCAAGACCTGTCGGGCTCAAGGCCGCCACCGAACGGAGCGAGGCAATGATCCGCGACAAGTGAGTTGAGGAATCCACATTATTGAACGGGTTGTTCCGGCTCCCATCCAGGAGGACGGCGCTGAAGCGGTGAGGGTGCGTGGCTAGAGCGTTGAGGATGTGATCCACGGGGACCGAGGTCGCACGAACCTGATCCTTGTCGACGAAGCTGACACCAATTGGGGCCAGGTAGTTTCGGCCGCCGACCTGAACGGCGTGGCCCGTGTAATATATGATCAGAGTGTCACTGGGATTGAGCTTCTCTGCGGCGGCCTCCACCGCATTGATGATTTCCGCCCGATCCGCGTCTGCGAGTGTCTCGACATTCGCCTGCAAAGCCTTGAAGGAATCCGTAAGAAGACGGAGATCACTTTCCGCAGTGGGGAGATCCAGGTTGGTCTGGGCGGGGTTGTGATCGGAATACCGACCGTTGCCGATCAACAATACGAAGATCTTTCCGGGTTGCTCCGAATCGGTCGGGCGGATTGAAGGATCCATCTCCTCGATCCTGTTGGCGGAGCGGACCTCGGCCGGAGCTGGTTCCACCGTTGCTGCCGTGGTGACCGCAGTCGAGGGCAAGGTGACGTCGCCTACTGGCTTGATCCAGGTCGGGATATGGCCATCAACGGCGCGATCCCAACTCCAGCCCGAGACATAGAACTTTGTTCCGTCCGCCAGCGTGAGGATGGCCTTGATTCCGACGGTAGACTCCTTGGACATTCTTTTGAGCACTTTTCCGCCAAGATCGGGTGTGGCCAGAATCCGGTATCCATCAGGGGTGTCGAGATCGCGCTCCTCAGGCAAGACCTCGACCTTTCCACTCCAGTCACGCTCCACCATTTGGGGCAAGGTGAGCGGAACAGAAGGCTCTGCCGGTGCGACTGGATCACCTTCCGCGAACGCCGGAAGGCTGAGAAGCCCTGAGGAAAACAGGATGAGGAGAATCGGGATTCGACGGATGGAAATGTTCATCAGGTGGGGGACTTCATCTCACGAACGCCGGAGCGAGGCGCAGATGGAATCGTACGGTTTTGACGTAGGGATGGACGAATTGAGGTACGGAAATTGCGCCGACGTTTTGTCGCCATCCTTAAGTAATCTGGACATCTCAATATACCGGAAGCACGAAGGATGTCAGGCAAATCCTCAAAAAATCTCGAAAGCTGGAGGCGAATTTGCAATTCTGCGTCCGCCGTCAGCTTGCAGCCCCAGCCTGCGGCGTGATGCTCTTTTTAAATGAAGCAATCGATCGCTCTCCTCCTCGCCTTAGGCATCGGCGCGCTCTGTGGCCGCTACGAGATTCCGCTGCCGGCACCGCCCCATTGGTTCGGTGTGGCCCTGATCGCCTGCATCTGGTTGGGGTATGTCTTGGCCAAGCCCTAAGAAACCGCTTGAAATGACCATCCTGACCAAGCAGTTTCCCGGCCCCACGCCCCATGGCCGAAAAGCTGGAAAGATTGCCCGGCTTCCGGGATTTCTATCCGGATGCCTGTGAATTACGCAACTACGTGTTCGACACGTGGCGTCGCGTGGCGGCGCGCTATCGTTTCTGCGAGTACGAAGGCCCGATCCTCGAGAAGACGGATCTCTACCGGCGCAAGAGCGGGGACGAAATCACCGGACAGCTCTTCCACTTTCAAGACAAAGGTGATCGCGACGTCGCGATGCGACCCGAGCTGACGCCGACGCTGGCACGGATGGCCGGGGCAAGGCAGCGGGATTATCGCAAGCCGATGAAGTGGTTTTCGATCGGCCCGTTCTTCCGTTACGAGCGCTCTTCCAAAGGCCGGTTGCGCGAATTCTATCAGTTCAATTGCGACATCCTTGGCGAGGTTTCCGAACAGGCCGATGCCGAATTGATCGCGATGGCGATCGACGTGATGCTTGAGTTCGGTTTTCGCGCTGGTGACTTCGTCATCCGATTGAGTGATCGCGGTGCCTGGATGGATTGGCTGCAGGCAAAGGGGATCACCGGCGATGCCGCGATTCTGGTGCTGCAGGCCGTGGATAAGTTGGGACGCGAGGACGAAGCCAAAACCGAGGCCCAACTTCACGAGGCCGGGACGACCTTGGACGAGATCCGCGCCTTCATGGCCCGGACCGAGGATGTTTCCGCACGGGCGACTGCGATCCACCGCAATCTGAGCGCACGCGGTTTAGGCGGCTTCCTGGAGTGGGATCTCGGCATCGTCCGCGGATTGGCCTATTACACCGGAACCGTTTTCGAGGTGTTCGACATCGGGAAAGGGATGCGGGCTGTGGCCGGTGGCGGGCGTTACGACAATCTCGTCAAGTTGATCAGCGGAACGGATCTGGCCGCCTGCGGGTTTGCCATGGGAGACGTGGTCATCGGAAATTTTATCGATGAGACACCCCACGCCAAAGCTCGTTTGGAGGAGTGGCTCGCCTTTCGCCGTTCCACGGATGCCTTTGTGATCGTCGGTGACGAAGCCCAGCGCGACGCGGCTCTTGCCGGGCTGCAGGTGTTGCGCGAGGTCGGCATCAAAGTGGATCATTGTCTGACTCCCCGCGCCGTGGGCAAGCAGTTTGCCGCAGCCGAAGAGGCCTCCGCGCGATTCGCCGTGGTATTCGGTGCCGCCTTCCCGACCATTTCCATCAAGACATTGGCAGATCGATCCGAGACGGAGTGTGATTCATCCTCTCTCTCGACGACCCTCCTGAGCCTTCTCGGCCGCTGACAACAAACCAGGTTATATCATGTTCCGTACCCATCACTGCAACGAACTGCGCAAGTCCCACGTCGGTCAGACCGTCACTCTCGTTGGCTGGGTCAATTCCAATCGGGACCATGCCGGGGTCATCTTCACCGATTTGCGGGACAGGGAAGGCGTCACTCAAATTGTGTTTAAGTCGGATGAGCATCCTGCAGTCGCGGAATTGAGCCACAAGCTGCGCCAGGAGGATGTCATCCAGATTGTGGGTTTGGTCGCCGACCGTCCGGAGTTTGGGGATCAGACGACGGTCAATCCGAATATCGCCACGGGTGAAATCGAGGTGATCGTCAGCGAGCTGCGCGTTCTCAATAAGGCGGACGTCCTCCCGTTCCAACTCGATAAGGAGCTCTCCAACGAGGATCTGCGGATGAAATACCGCTACCTCGACCTACGGCGCCCTCGCCTTCGGGAGAATATTCGTCTCCGCCACCGGGTGACCAAGGCGGTTCGCGATGAGCTCGACAAGAGTGGATTCATTGAGGTGGAAACGCCCGTTCTTTCCAAGAGCACTCCGGAGGGAGCTAGGGACTTCCTTGTGCCGAGCCGGTTGAGTCCGGGGAAATTCTACGCGTTGCCGCAAGCTCCTCAGCAATACAAGCAGTTGCTCATGGTCGCGGGAGTCGAGCGGTATTTCCAAATCGCCCGCTGCTTTCGGGATGAGGATCTGCGCGCTGATCGCCAACCTGAATTCACTCAGGTCGACATCGAAGCTTCCTTCATCACCCAGGAAGATATCTTTGTCCTGATTGAGGCTCTCTTGGCCGAGGCCTTTGAGAAGGGGATTGGCGTGAAGATTCCCACGAGCTTTCCCCGGATGACCTATCAGGAGTCCATGGACCGGTTTGGAGTTGACCGTCCCGACACCCGATACGGATTGGAAATCGTCGATCTCACCGAAGTGTTCGTGGGCAGCAAATTCGGCGTGTTCCAGCGCGCGGCGGAAGGTGGGGGAGTGGTCCGCGCCATCAACGTCAAGGGCTTTGCCGGGGTCACTACCGGTCAGGTCAAGCGCCTGGAGGAAATCGCCAAGGAAGCCGGCGCAGGCGGTCTCGCCTACATCAAGGTTGAGGGTGGGGAGTGGAAATCACCCATCGTGAAGTTTTTCAGCGATACCGAACGCAAGGCCCTGGAAGGCAAGCTCGGCATCGAGGAGGGCGATCTTGTTCTCTTCGGGTGCGACAAGTGGGACGTCGTTTGCAACGTCCTCGGCCGGTTGCGCGGAGAGGCGTGCTCCATGCAGGGAATTTTGGAAGGCAACAAGGAGTTGAACTTCCTCTGGGTCACCGACTTCCCGCTGCTGGGGTACGATGCGGAGGAAGGCAAGTGGGGGGCGGTTCACCATCCCTTTACCCGTCCCAAGGCGGAGGATGTCCACCTCCTCGACGACGAGGCGACCTACGGCAAGGTTCGGGCGGATGCCTACGATGTGGTCCTTAACGGGGTCGAAATCGGTGGCGGGAGCATCCGGATCCACGAGCAGGGGCTGCAGGCGCGCCTCTTCAGTATTCTTGGAATCAGCGAGGAGGAACAGGAGGCTAATTTCAGCCACATCCTCACCGCGTTCCGCTTCGGCGCACCTCCGCACGGGGGAATCGCGCTGGGCTTGGACCGCCTCGTCATGTTGATCGCCGGAGAAACCAGCATCCGGGAAGTGATCGCATTCCCGAAGAACAACAAGGGGGTCGACCTCATGTCCGACAGTCCGGCCGATGTCGACTTCAAGCAACTGCGCGACCTTTACGTGAAGTCCACGTTTCAGGAGAAGAAGAAAGACTGAGTTGGTTCAACGCTGGACCGGTCTCGGGAACAGCGCCCGTTGGACTTCGAGGATTCTCGCAAGCTCATCGATCGGCGTGAGGTGGTCGTCGATGCGGAGATCGATGTAGCGGTCGTTGAGGCCGCCATATCCCCATCCGTCTCTGACCACCAACAAGGCGGCGGATTGCTGCCCGCGACGATCTCCTCCAGCAGTCTGACCGGCCTGGAGGGCGGCGATGAGCCGGTCTGCCAACTCGCCGGTGGTCGCTTGGAATGCCTCTTCCATGGCATCGAGAACCTCCGGACCGGCCAGGAGATTGCCCTGGATTGCATAGTTCTCTCCGGTGCGATGCCCGGCATGATCCAGGCAATCACTGCCCGTGAATGCTGCGCTCTGTCCGTTTGCGGCCAAAACACCCAGCTGTCGAGCCTCTTTCAATGGATCTTCCCGAAGGAGAACCTCGATACATGACTCCGGTGTCACTTTCTCGCGCAGCAGGACCAGTCCAAGTGGTCCAAATTGCACATTTGCTGCGGCCTGCGTGGCCACCGCGCCGACTCCGGCATGGGCCCAGGGGACGATTGCGCCCACGGCCGTGACTTTCGATTGCACGGCTATGCCCAATTCCCCGGTGGTTGGATCCAGGGCGATGATCGAAAAGGTGCTGACCGTCGGGGGATCTGCAGCTAGGACCTGAACAAATAGCCACAGGCAGCAGACAATAGCGGTTTTCGGTGAGGCGTAGGGCAACCTTGGCATGGCGCTTGCTATTTCTTTATCCGTCGAGCGGGCTGCCACGCCTCGCAAGACGCAAGGCAGGGCCGGGCGGGTTTAGGGGTTTCCCGCCCGGCCTTCCGCCTTCTGAGGGACCCTTTCGACCTCTCGGATGACTTGCTGGCCGCGCAAAACGGCGATGCCCGCCGCGCTCCAGGTGACCAGGAAGATTCCCCACCAAATGCCGCCTGTTCCCCAGCCGAGGACGAAGGCAAGGAGCCAGAAGACCAACGCTGGTGCGGCAAACTGCCGGTAGACACCCAGAATCAGTCCAAACACAGGGCGTTTCAGACCCTGGAGAAGAAAGACGGTTTGGAAGAGGATGGGGTAGGCGGGCAACGTCAGCGCAGCGATCCCGAGGTAATTGGCACCGTGATTGAGCACCGTGGGATCCGTGGTAAAGAGTCGCATCATTGGTGTTCGGACCAGAGTCAAGAGCACGGCCCCTCCAGCCATGAGGAGCACACCAAACTTGAGCGTGGTGTGCCAGGACTCCTTGACCCGGTCGATTCGTCCGGCACCGAAGTTCTGTCCGGCGAGGGCCAGGACCGCAAAGTTGAGCCCGATGGTAGGAAGCAAGATCATCTGTTCGATGCGCGTTGCGATCCCATAGCCCGCGACCGGTTCCTTCCCGAAGCGGCTGGCGAACCAGGTGATTACGAAGATGCCGAGGGCCACGGTCATCATGTTGAGCCCGGCGGGGATGGATTGGGTGGCGATCTCCCGAATCCGTGCGGGTTTGGGAAGGAACAGCGCTGGGTGAATCTCCTTGGTCACCTCCAATTGGAGAAGATGGAGGGACAGGTAGACGCACCCGAGAAATTGGACCAGAACGGTGGCCAGCGCGATCCCCGCAATTCCCATCGCGGGAAGCCCGGCTCCGCCGTAAAGGAACCAGGGGTCAAGGCCGACATTGAGGAAGAATCCGACAATGAGAACATTGCGAAATGCGCGGGTCTCGCCACGAGCATTGAGCATGGCGTTAAGGGTCATCTGGAGGATGAAAAACACCGTGCCGGCCATGATGACGTTCATGTATTCCAGTGCCATTTCCAGGTAGGTCCCCTCCGCTCCCAACATCCGGAAAAGAGCGGGAGACAAGGCGAGGCCCGCTACCGTCAAAAGAGCGGAGACGCCGATCGCAAAAACGATCGCTTGGGCAAATAGGTGCGCCGCTGCGGGCTTGTCATCGCGTCCCAACGCGTTTGCGATCAGGGCTGTGGTACCTTGGCTCAGTCCGCTTCCGGATGCCAAAATGAGGAAGAAAACGGGGAAGGAAAGGGAGAGCGCAGCCAACGCATCGGTGGAAATTTTCCCTGCGAACCAAGTGTCCACGAAGTTGAACATCGTGTTAAAGAAAAAGCCGACGCTGGCTGGAATCCCGATCCGGCGGATCAGCGAGGGAATAGGGTCTTCAGTGAGATTCATGGAAAATGTGCGCAAGCGCCCTTCACTGTCGTATTTTGACCGGGAACCTTCCGCAGTATCTTTGGAGAGCAGGACATTGCGTCGGCAGGTGGCCGGTGGAAAGTAGCGATGATGGAGAGGAAAAGAATCGGTCTGGTGCGGCGGGGCTACGCAGCTGCGGGCGGAGCGGAGCGTTATTTGGGACGTTTCGCCACGGCTTTGGCGGAGCGTGGGCACGAAGTCGCGCTGTTCGCTTCTCCGGAATGGCCCGAGGGCGATCCCCAATTCGCCGAGGTCATTCGCGTGGTCGGGGCTGACCCCATTTCCTTTGCGGACAATCTCGCCAAGGCGAAGCCCGAAGCGCACTGCGACCTCCTTTACAGCTTCGAGCGGGTTTGGGAATGTGATTTCTACCGGGCCGGTGATGGGGTCCACCAGGCCTGGCTCGATCGTCGAGCCCGTTTCGAGTCACCCTGGCGGGCCTGGGCGCGCGGGATGAATCGCAAGCACAATCAGATTCTGAGCCTGGAGGCGAAACTCTTCAGTCCCAACTCGAAAGCCCGTATTGTTGCGAACTCCGAGATGGTGAAGTTTGAGATCCAGAGCTATTACGGAAAGCCCTACGACCGCATCCACGTCGTCTACAACGGATACAAACCGCCGGCGATTGCCGGTGACCCGAGGTCGAGAATCCGCGCGGAGTTGGGTTTCAATGATCACGATGTGGTCCTTCTCTTCAGCGGAAGTGGCTGGGACCGGAAGGGGCTCCGCTACGCTATTCGTGCGGCCAATGCGCTGCGAGCCGATGGGGTCCGCTTGGTGGTGGCGGGGCGGGGAAATCCGGCCGGAATGCCGGGTGGTCAAGTCCGCTACTTGGGAGCCGTGAAGGACATGCCGGCCTACTATGAGGCGGCCGACATTTTCATTTTGCCGACCCTCTATGATCCATTCTCCAACGCGAGCCTTGAGGCGGCGGCGCACGGTTTGCCGGTCGTCACCACCACGGCCAACGGCTTCTCAGAAGTGATTCACCACAGCAGAGGTGGCTCCGTCGTGGAAGATCCGCAGGACATCGATGCGCTCAGTGAGGGAATTCGACGCTGGCTACCGGTGAGCCGGAGGCAGAAGGCTCGCGAGGAACTCCGGTCCTGGGCGCGCTCCTTTCATGTTCGAGATAACGTGCAGCAGACCCTGGCGTTGCTCCTGGCGCACTAGGGGATCCACGCCGAAAGGATTTCCAGAATTCGGGCGGGCGAGGCTAAGTCCGGCACCAAGGCGTCCGGCTCATGGGGCGCGATGTCTTCTGCGGAGTAGCCTCCAGTGGTCACCGCCACGCAGCGGGCGCCAAAGGCCCGAGCACATTCGACATCCTTCGGGGTGTCGCCAATAATGACGGTCTCCTTCCCGGAAAACGATCGGCCCGTCGCGAGGAAAGCCCGGTGTAGCGCGACCGGACCCAACTCGATGCGGTGCTCTCGATCCAGACCGTACGCTCCGAAGCTGAAGAAACGGTCCAGATCGAAGTGTCTCAGCTTGGCCAAGGCCCCCGCCTCAAGGTTCCCGGTGAGTAGTCCGATGGTGAATCTGTCCGGATTGGCGGAAAGATGCGAGAGAAGAGCCCCAACGCCCGGAAGAGCCCGTGGGAGGGCGGACCCAGGTGGTGCGGACAAGAACTGCTGGAGGCGCCGGAGGTAGGCTGCGACGAATTGCTCCCGGTTCTGCAACGATCCTTCCACGCCACAAGCCTCAAAGAGATCCCGGATGACCCCGGCATCCGTGGCTCCGCGCAGGTCCAGGGGAGGAAGAGGCGCGCGGGATTGGGCGGGAAATGCATCACGCATCCCCGCTCGCAACGCCTCCAACCCCGCCCCGGCGGTATCGACCAGGGTGCCGTCAATATCGAAGAGCAGGAGCTGCTTCAATCCGCCTTGCTCGTCTCCTCAGCCGAATCAGCGTGGGCCTCCGCTGTATCCACTTCGCTGACCGGAGTCTCACCGTCACTCGTCGCGATCGGTTGCTCCTGATCATGGTTGTGGTCCTCGTGATGATCCTCCTCGTGATGCTCGTCGAAGTCGGGATCCAGGTCGTCCTGATCGACATAGTCGTCGGGGATCTCCACCTTGAACTTCCGCACGCGCTGCGATTTAGGCAAAGGTGAGAGCATCATGGTGATCTGCCGTCCGGCAAGGCGGGCGTCGAGATCGGCCTTGGCCATCGTCTTCAGGTCTTCCTTGACGCGGTTGAGGAGCTGGAAGCCCAGTTCCTTGTGCGCCATTTCCCGGCCGCGGAACTGGAGCTGAATCCGCAGTTTGTCACCGTGGTCGAGGAAACCCTCGGCGCGAGCCATCTTGATCCGGTAATCGTGTTCTTCGATCCGGACCCGGAACTTGATTTCCTTGAGCTTGGTGGCCGGTTTGATGCGGTCCTTCTTCTGCTTCGACTGATCGTATTTGTACTTCCCGTAGTCCACAATCCGGCAGACCGGCGGGTTCGCATTCGGGGCGATTTCAACGAGGTCGAGGCCAAGTTCCTTGGCTTTGGTGAGTGCCTTCCGGGTGGGAAGGACGAGACTCAACTCTTGGTAGAGCACACGCACCTCTGGGGCACGGATCCGGTCGTTGATACGCGTGGTGTCCCGCTGTGTGCGGATTGTCTTCTTTGGCTTAGCGATAACTCAGTACAGGTTGGTCGTTGAGGGAAAACCGGGTATGTCCCGGGTATGCAGGCCGGAGCCAGGAAATTGAGGGCGCTGGAGCGGGTGGACGGACCCACGAGCACCGCAGGGTAGAAACCGGGCGGTGTGGAAGGCAATCTGGTCCTGCGCTATCCACCATCATTGGCACAACAAATCACCCGGCGTTATCGAGCGCCCTTTCGGCAATTTCACGGGTGATGCGTAGAACAAAGTCATCCAGTCGCTGGGAGCCGAGGTCGCCAGAGTGACGGTGCCGCACGGACACTGCGTTCTCCTCCTCCTCCTTGCCTCCCAATATCAACATATACGGAACCTTGGCCAACTGGGCAAGGCGAATCTTGGCTCCAACTTTGTCACTTCCCCGATCCATGGTCGCCCTGACAGAACGATCCCTGAGGAGGCCATGGACCTTTTCGGCATATGCGTTGAACTTCTCCGAGAGCGGCAACACCCGGACCTGCTCCGGCGCAAGCCAGACCGGAAAATGACCGGCGAAGTGTTCGATGAGCACACCCACGAAGCGTTCCATCGAGCCAAACGGTGCCCGGTGGATCATGACCGGCCGGTGCTTCTCGTTGTCGGCTCCGATGTAGCTCAGATTGAAGCGCTCAGGAAGGTTGTAGTCCACCTGGACGGTCCCGAGTTGCCATTCCCGGCCGATGACGTCTTTGACGACAAAATCGATCTTCGGACCGTAAAAGGCGGCTTCACCGGGTTCCTCGCTAAATGGCTTGCCGAGAGAACGAGCCGCAGCGCGCAGTGCGTTCTCCGCCTTCTCCCAGTTCGCAGGATCGCCGACATACTTGTCCGATGCCGGATCGCGGAGACTGACCCGGACGCGATAGTCATCCATTTTCAAGGTCCCGAGAACCGTCTTCACCAGTTCCAAACATCCATGGATCTCCGCGTCGAGCTGTTCCGGCGTCACAAAGAGATGGGCATCGTCCTGGGTGAAGCAACGCACCCGGGTCATTCCACCGAGTTCGCCGCTCTGTTCCCAGCGGTAAACCGTGCCAAACTCCGCCAGCCGGACGGGGAGGTCCCGGTAAGAGTGGGGTTTGCTGTCGAAAATCCGGATGTGGTGCGGGCAATTCATTGGCTTCAGGAGGAAGCCGCTCTCTTCACCACTGCGAAGCGCGTTGTGGAGATCCGCACAGGAGCAGCCATTATCGCTCAAACGTTCGATCACATCGCGCTCCGGGATCGGTGGAAACTGGGATTCCTCGTAGTAGGGGAAGTGTCCGGACGTCCGGTAGAGATCGAGTTTGCCGATGTGCGGAGTGAAGACCTGGGAGTATCCCTGACGATCCAACTGCTCGGTGATGAAACGCTGCAGTTCGTTGCGGACAATCGCTCCATTGGGGAGCCAGAGGACCAAGCCTTGGCCGACTTGCTCGTCGATCTTGAACAATTCCAGCTCACGGCCCAGTTTGCGGTGGTCCCGTTGCTTGGCTTGCTCGACCCGTTCCAGGTGTTCATCGAGCCCCGCTTTGTTTTTGAAACAGGTTCCGTAGAGCCGTTGCACCTGGGGATTGTTCGCATCCCCTTTGTAAAAAGCGCTCGCGACGCTCATCACCTTGTAGGCCTTGCAGTTGCCCGTCCGGCCGACGTGAGGTCCAGCGCAAAGGTCCCAGAAATCGCCATTCTTGTAGATGGAGATTTCCTCGCCATCAGGGATTGATTCGAGGAGATCGATCTTAAATTTACTCGGCTCCGGTCTGGGGGTGAGCCCGCCGAGACGTCCGGATTGGGCCAATTCCATGGCTTCGTCGCGAGAGACCACCAGGCGCTCGAAGGGCTGATTGTCCTTCACGATCTTGCGCATTTCTTCTTCGATCGCCGCAAAATCGTCCGGGGTCAGCCGGTGCGGCATGTCGAGGTCGTAGTAGAACCCGTAGACTTCGTGATCGATCGGCGGTCCGTAGGCGAACTGGGCATCGGGCCAGATCTTGAGAATGGCGGTGGCCATCACGTGGGCGCACGAATGGCGCAGCCGTTGCAGGTCATCCATCTGACCGCGTTCTTCTAGAGTTTTGCGCACCGCTTTGGTTTCGTCTGGCATGGTAGGGGGAACCAACTTCCGGCTTAAAGAGGGAATTTCAACTGCGAGCCTCGGAGACCTCTCCATTTTGCATGATTGGACTTGAAAGCTGGAGCCACCGGGAAGATGGTCGGCCTTCCCTTCGGAACCGGGGTGTAGCTCAGCTTGGTAGAGCGCCTGCTTTGGGAGCAGGATGTCGTCAGTTCGAATCTGGCCACCCCGATCCCTTTCCGTCCCTGAGCCTTTGTCCTCCATACAATTTATGTTGGCCGGCTTTTTCTCGGACGATTTCCCGGAGCGGATGGATCCGATGACGGTGAAAGAATTCCGTCAGGGCTTGCGAGCGCGTCAGTTCGTCCTCCCGTTCGTTGTGCTCCAGGTGGTGATGTTCGGAGTCGCCTTGGTGGAGTGGGTGGATCTGTCTGACGGAACGGCTGATTGGGGGCTCTTCGGGGAAAGAACCCGTCGCTACGCACCCACATTTTGGAGTGGCGTTGCCTTCATGCTTCTGGTGGTGATTCCCTTCTCCCGTTTTTTTGATCTTCAGCAGGAGTTCTCGGGCCGAAATGCCGAGTTGTTGATGCTCTCGGGGGTCAATCGATGGCGGATTGTCCGTGGCAAATGGATGGTTTCCATGTTCATGAGCCTGTTGGTCCTCGTCTCGGTCTTGCCTTACCTGATGCTGCGCTACTTCTATGGCGGGCTAGAGTGGGCACCGAATCTGGTAATTGGACTGGGAGTCGTGGTGAATGGCGCCGTTCTTTCCGCCTTGGTCATTGGCGTTTCCGCGTTTGAAAGCACGACGGCGAGAATCGCCATGTTGATGGGCGGCGGCCTGGTCACGGTTGTTTGTGTTTCGGGCCCCGCAATTGCGTCGGCGGGGCTGCTCGAGCAGGCAGGGGGAGCCTGGTTTCTCCTGGCTATGGTCGCCGCCAACGGGTTGGCGGCGTCGGTGCTCCTCTGTATTCTCGGACTCCAGTTGGCTCGAGTGAAGCTGCGGGTCTATGAAGATCCGCTTGATCCCGCTCCCAGTAGCCAGGTGGTCGTTCTCTATCTCTTCACCCCGGTCCTGGTGGGGCTTCCAGCCTTGATGTGTGGTTTCCCGGGAATCGCCTCAAGCGTGCTGTTCTCCTGGATCGCATTGCTCATTGACCGTCCTCCAAAAGCAACCGAACGCGCTTTGTATGCTCAACCCTGATTCCAAACTTCTTCCGAAAATCGTAGAGGTCTTTGAGGGCAACGGATGGGAGTGCGAACCCGTCCCGGGCGCCCCTGTCATCGAAGCCGGATTCGAGGCTCATCACGGCCGACTCATCATGCACGTCCAGGCTTACGACGCGATCGGTGCTGTCTCCGTGGTCGCGCTCAGTCCCACGCTGATGTCCACGGCGGCGGCCCGCAGCAAAACCTCCGAGCTTCTGATGCGAGCCAACGAGCGCATGAATCTAGGTGGATTCGAAATGCGCTGGGACGAGGGAGAAGTTCTCTTCCGGATCGGTAACGTCTTTCCCAACGGGACCCTAGACCCCGAAGTGCTGTCGCTCCTCGTGGAGATCGCCATTGTCGAGATGGACCGGCTCGCCCCTTGTTTGGCGATCATTGCGAAGTCTCGTTCCGCAGAGTTGCTCCTCTTGGACGCGGCCGAATTGCTCTCTCGCGACGATCTCCTCCCTGAGGTCGGATCACTCCCGGCGGAATAGGGTTTGAGGGAGCGCTGGGGATGTGGTTTGCTGGTGACGCAGTGGCGATCTTCAGGAGGTTCGATTTTTGGGTGGTGACCGGGTTCCTCTTCCTGGGCGGTGTCTATGTGCTCGTAACCCAGAGCGTCCATGATCGACTCAAGGCTCCCGCCAAGGTCGTGCAAATTGTTTTGGATCCAGTGGCACCAGTTCCGCAGAAAGCCGATCCAGAGGTTGCTGTGGCCCCTAGCTTACCCTTCTCCGTGGAAGCGATTTCCTGGCAGGCGCAGGGCGGGGAGCATTGGCTGCTGGAGATGCGGGTCCGCTATCGCAACGATGCCGACGAGGCGAGGTCCTTGGTGGATCCGAAGGCTGGGGTGATTACCACAGCCGGAGAAGCGATCCAACCGTTCTTTCTCGCGGTTGCGCCTCTTCCCGAGGTGCGGGCCCACAGTGAAGATACCGTTGAGTTGCGGTATTGGGTGGGGGAGAAGCAGGCCCGCGAAGAGTTGTGGCTTCAGGTGGACGGAAAGCGAACCCGGATCGAAGCCCCTCCGGCACCGATGTGAGCTCGGTGATCCGCTGTGCTGCGGATTTGCGCTGGAATTCTGTCAGGATCGGGTTACGGCTGGGCAATGTTTGACTGGCTGAATGATCCGAATGCCTGGGCCGCCCTCGCCACCCTGACGGTCCTGGAGATTGTTCTGGGCATCGACAACATCGTGTTCATTTCGATTCTCGTCGATCGCTTGCCGGCGGCGCAGCGTCCGTTGGGGAGGAACCTCGGACTGGGACTGGCGCTGGTCACCCGTTTGGCGCTGCTCTTCTCTTTGACCTGGATCATGGGACTCAAGGAGCCACTTTTCTCCATTCCCTGGCCCGAGTTTGTGCACGAGATGGCGGGATCTCACCGGGAAGCTGATTCGAATGGCACGATGGGGATTTCTGGGAAAGACCTCATTCTTCTCATCGGGGGCCTCTTCCTGCTCTACAAATCCACACACGAAATTCACGAGAAACTCGAGGGTGATGAACACGACGGTGGCAGTGGACCGAAACCAGCGGCAGCTCGGGCCACGTTGGGAATCGTCGTCGCCCAGATCGCCGTGATCGACATCGTCTTCTCCCTAGACTCCGTCATCACTGCGGTCGGAATGGCGAAGGACCTTTCCGTCATGGCCACGGCGATCGTGATTGCGGTGGGGGTGATGCTGGTCGCCGCTGGCGCGATCGGCGACTTTGTGAGCCGTCACCCCAGTATCAAGGTCCTCGCGCTCTCCTTCCTCCTCCTCATCGGAACCGCTCTGGTCGCCGATGGGCTGCATTTCCACATCCCGAAAGGATACATTTACTTCGCGATGACGTTCTCGCTCGCGGTGGAAATGATCAACCTGCGGGTGAGGCCCAAGGTGGCGTGAGCCGTCAAGCTTGGACGATCGGTGGATGGGGCGCGACCCCGAGGGCACGCATTTTCCCAAGAGTGTTATCTTGCACTTGGGCAGAGATCTTTGCGTTATCCTCTTGATCGTCCAAGGCGGTTAGTTCCAGCCTCCGCAGGTTCGCTTCGAATTTCGCTTCATCTCTTTTCCGCTCGGCAATGGCGATCCCAAGTTCGATTTCAGCGCGGACTTGTTTGATGATCTCTTGCCGGAGGTGATCCGGATCGGCGGCCGAAGCTGAGAGGTCAAGTGACCGGGCAAGCTTCAGGTGCTTGCCAGCAGCGGAACGGGCCACCGCACATTGCTGGTGGAGGCGTTCCAAGATCTGTTGTTTTTGGGTGAGATCCTCCTGCTCCGGGATGAAACGCATTTCTCTGATCGTGTCGTACGTTCCGACGCGGCTCGTGAATTTCACGAGAATCGGCATGGTATCAATCGCGAGGAAGAGTCCGGCGAGAACGAGATAAGCGATCAGTGCGAAATGGCCGCCCTCTTCTGGCTTCTCAAAGAGATGGTGAAGGGCCAACGTTTTCGCGAGAAGGTCCTTGCGTGGATTGGCTTCCATATCGGCCAATCGTCGTTTCTCCTCATCACCCACACCCGCCAACTCCGCAGACAGGCGGTCTTTGTCAGCCTGGGCGGAAGCGATTGCTTCCTTCAGTTGCAGGCGACGGGTATCGAGTTCCTTCACATAATCCTGGGCTTGGCGCGCCTTCATCTCACTTTGGAGCTTCATCTGGGCTTCTTGTGCGATCCGCGCACTCTGGGCACGTGCGGCGGCGGCGTTCTCGGTGTCTCTGCGAATCGTATCCCCGGAGGAGGCGATCGCGCGTTCGATTTGGGTGCGACGGGTCCCCAAATCTGAAAGATCCTGATTGATCCGTTCCATCTCGCCTCGGCGGGGCTCAAGTTGGATCTTCTCGATGTTCTTGGCTTGGGGGCCAAGGCCGGCGGCTCCACTGCGCGACCCGTTGATCTCCGCTTCAAACTCGCGCTGCCAATGATCGATTTCCGCCTGCAAACTATTCTTCTTCTGCTGCGTTTCCTGGACCCGGGTGTTCACTCCGGCCAGTTCTTCGCGGAGAGGTTTGGCTGCTTCCTCCGTGCGCTGGCCGATGACCGCCTGCTCCTCGGCGGTGAGGCCAGCGGCAACGGGAGCCTGGACAGCCTGCTCCGCATCGCGTAAAAACTTGGGGTCGAAGGTGGCGTCCCAGTCGGCATTTTGCTTGTCCAGGACAGACTGAGCAACCGCCATGCGCCCTTCGATCGCCTTCTTCTGTTCAGCGAATGAATCGCGAAGCTCGGCCATGTCGGCAGCTCGCGTCTTTGCGATTTGGTCATCGATCGTCTGATCGAAAAGCAGGAGCGTGAGCGGATGGGAAACGGTCAGTCCCATGAGCACCGCAATGGCCAGACGAAGAGTCACCACCATCGCCTTGTTGGTCGCCACCATAAACGGGGAGTGGGTTGCGATGATGGCCCGATCCACAAAAAGGATGATCGCCGCCCAGGCGATCGCGATTACTGTGATGATGAAGACGTTCGGGGTCAGCGTCGACACCGCGTAGGACGCCGCCATCAAAGAGAAGATGGTGGGAACCAGAACCGTGTAACCGACTGCCGAAACTTTGCGTTGTTCGGCTTCGGTGCACTCACCCAGTTCATCTGGTCCGGCACTGGCGAGCCATACGCCTAGGTTTCTACGCAGCTTGGCGGCGCTTTCGCGCGCCTCGGCAGGAGTCCTGCGCAACGTTTGGGTTTTGCGCAAATCGGTTCCGCCTGGCTCTGTGGCGGATCGTTGGGGACTTTTGGGAGCCTCGGCTTTTCGGATATCCGGAGACGAACTCACGGGTGGCGACGACTGGTTCACGGGGGTAGCATGTGGATAGACGACGGAAAGGGATGGTGCTTGCGAACCTCCGGCATCGGTCACTTGATCCATCCCAAGCTTGGCCACATCAGGCTCGCCGTCCTTGATCCTGGCCAAAATGGAGTGCTTAGCAGCTTCTTCCTCACGCGACCGGGAAGCATCAGCCAGCTTTCTCGCTTGGGCCAGGGTCTGCTCTGCATGGCTTTGCAGTACCGGGACCGGGCGACCGGGAAGAATCGAAGCCGCTCTCGGCGGGTCAATTCGGCGGTGATTGATGCCATCAGAGGACTCGACAAAGGGGCTTTGACTGAGCGACTCGGGATCTGGCATTCTCGTGATGGTGTCGGATGGCTGCCGAATGTCAACAACGTTTAAGCCTTGACCGGGCATCGCCTTTCCGGGTTCTGCCTCGTCCGCCGACTTGTTCGCAATCAGAAAAGGCGACCCAACCCGTGGGGTGCGGGGGCCTCCCTGCTGGCTGGAGGAAAAGCCCGGTGCGAACTCAAGGATGGTTCCTTGGCCTTTGGCTCCGTTTTGATCACTCATCGTTCCCCACTAGGACAGGGATCGATAGATGGACTATTCAGTCTGTCCCCGGTCAGGATGGCAACTCCACCTGCCCGGGGGTTGAGTCCCGGCGGGCGTTGAGCGGCACAGCGTCCTCAGCCCAGCCGATCCAGGTGGCCATGTCGCGGAGAGTTGGGCTGTACTCCCCGCGAATCGTACGGCGACCTCGCTCTGTGGACAAAAAGCCGGTGAGGTCTTGGAGAAGCTCCTCTGGTTGGGCATCCGCCAAGGCGGCGGCGGTCAAGTATCCGCATCCGACGATCAGTTTGGCTTGTTCCGCCCGAAGATGGGGAACCTCAATGATCAGGCGCGTTTGGTCCTGCCATTCCGTGATCACGCGCGGCGTGTTCCAACCTCCGCCAAGTGTCTTGGACAAGGTGGCGGGATCCGCATTCAAGAGGTCTCCGACGGTGGACACCCCGCAATTCTGAAGTCGTTCAGCTGTTTTGGGGCCGATCGATGGAGCATGGACAACATCGTCCTCCAAGCGAAGGCCCGATCGAACCACAGGTTTCGTAGTGTCGGTTTGAGTCGGGACCGATGCGGGAACGGTTGGGGAAGGCTGAGGTTGGGACTTTTGCTCGATCGCAACTTGAACGGCCGCTGCTGCGGCGGCGGCCCGCACGCGTCGTTGCTCCGCTCCGTCCCGAACCTGGCGGACATCCGCCGTGAGGTGTCGTTCGACCCCGCCGGTCGCGATCCATTCTCGGTATTGGGCTTCGATCAGACTGCGTTCCCGGGAGTCGGCAATGTTGCGGGTGACCCATGCGATGGGGACATCCATCAGGGCGAAAACGCCCTCCATCGTCGGGTTGGTGACCGGCGGGGCGACCCCGGCTTCGACAAACGCGCGATCCAGAATGCGGGCCAGAGAGATCGTGGCGAAGCCGATGAGTTGAGCGATCATCTCCCGACCGGTGGGGTCGAGCCCCTCCTTCGGATCCCGGACGGATTTTGCGAAATCGAAGTGCTCGATGAGCGCCTCGTAGTATCCGTTGGAGATCTCTGCTCCGGCCATGACCAACTCATCGAGCCACCCGGGCTGGGTGCCCGCTTCCAAATGTGGGTAACCCATCCGGGTCTTGGCCAAAACACGCAGATCGTCGTAGCTCTGGCGGATGGACCACTCTGCGGCCCGGTGAATGTTGGACTCTTCCTTGGATTGACCGGTGTGGAACGGCATTAACGGGTCGGTCACATAATGACTGAGGACTCCCGCATTATAGGCCGCGAGGCTCCACTCCTTTTTCCAAAGGGCCCGGACCGTGGATCCATACCAGAGCCGGACTTGCTCACGGGCGCCGCCCCAGTAGTCATCGCGGACATGGAGGACATGGTTCGTGAAGTCCTTGAAAGTCTTGTCAGGGTCCTTGGCCCCTTCAAAGTACATCCGGTGGTTCGTGACGAGAAAGTCACGCCATACTGGAGCCCGCGCCGCTCGGAGATGTTCCAGCGCGTCAAGGGCAAGCTTGTGATGGGTGCTGCTGCAGTAAGCGGCGTCGAGAACGCGGAGAATCAGGCTCATGAGGGATGGGCGCTTCCCAAACAGTAAACAAATGTTAACTAGGACGAGGTTTCGTCGGAGTGCAAGTGTTTTGCTAGGGCGGGATGAGGTCGTCCGCTGTGGAGGGCCTGACAAAGCCGGTCGCGATGCAAGCAAAGGTCATGGACGCGCGGTGCAAAGCCGGTCGCGATTCAAGCGGAGGCTATCGACACACGTTGCAGAGCCGGTCGCGATTCAAGCGGAGGCTATCGACGCACGTTGCAGAGCCGGTCGCGATGCAAGCAAAGGTCATCGACGCGCGTTGGAAAACCGATCGGGATTCAAGCAGAGCCCACAGAGATTCGTTGGAAAGCCACAGCGCATCAACCATATGCGGTCGAGGTTCGTTGCGAAGTCGATGGAGATGTGCGCAATGGAAATTCCTCCCCAATGCAGCGCGAATCGGGCTTGAAGCGAAGGTCGGCGATGAAGCATGCAATGCGGATCGAGTTTGGAAGAACGACAATCGACGCCCTATGCCACTCGGCTTTGGCGGCGCGGACGAGCAATCGTCGGCTGGGCTCCGTCCGTCGTGCAAACGCCGCCGTCGACCGTGCAACGAGCCCGGCACGCCTAGGGTCAGGGTATTTTCACATAAACGTTCCAGAAAGTCTTGAATTCCGAAGGATCAAACTCTCTCTTGCGCGCCTGCCTTTCCCGGCTTGGTTGCGAGTCCGATGAGACCGCCGCGCATCCTTCAGTCCGCCTTTTCCTCCGTCACCAACGTCCACCTCATGTCCCGGGTGATCGACGGGCGGATGATCTTTGATGACGTGGCCAAGGAGAAGTTCCGGCAGCTGCTGGCCAAGCAGGTCGCCTTTTCTCAGGTAGAGCTGGTGACCTTCTGTGTGATGAGGAATCATTTCCACTTGCTCGTCCGCCTCGACAACGCGGACAGCAACCCGCTGGTGGACGCATCGGACCAGGCGTTCCTCGATCACTTGGAACTGATCTACAGTGACGACACCGTCCAGAAGATCGGCTGGCAGCTGGAGAGTTTCCGAAGCGGTGGAATGGAGAAGGAAGCCGCCGAGTTGCGCGCCGAGTATCTGGCGCGAATGCGAGACATTCCGGCCTTTATGCGGGAGCTGAAGCAGCGTTTCACCCAATGGCACAACCGCCGCGCCAAGCGCAAAGGGCCCCTTTGGGAGGACCGATACAAGAGCGTGCTTGTCGAGGACAGCGAAACCTCGGTGCGCACGATGGCGGCTTACATTGATTTGAACCCGGTGCGAGCCGGGATCGTGGGCGATCCGAAGGATTACCGGTGGAGCGGTTACGGGGAAGCCGTGGCCGGAGGCGGATCGGGACGGTCCGGACTGAGCCGATTGGTGAAGGCCGAGACCGGGGACGACGCCTCGACAGCGACCTGGGCGCAGGTCCAGGCCATTTACCGCTGCTGGCTCTACGAGGAAGGCGCGGCCGTCTTGGATGACGATGGCAAGGTCATCAAGCGCGGATTCGCCGCCGAGACTGCGGAGATGGTCATCAATCGTCAGCAAGGAGCGATCGCCCGCCCGGTGCTGGTAAAGATGCGGCTGCGGCATTTCACGGACGGATTGGCCATCGGGTCCAAGGCTTTCATCGAGTCCGTTTTCGAGGCTCGGCGTGACGTCTTCTCTCAGCAGCGGATTGATGGCGCGCGCAAGATGCAGGCCGTGCGCTGGGGCGGGTTGATGGCGCTGCGCGACTTGCGCGGGTAGCGCGATCCGCACAGTGCGGGGAGCAGGACGAGGCGGCGATCTACGGTGACGCCCGGCGTGGGATCGTGCCTTCTGACAAGGCGGCCCCGAACGCCGCAGCGGAATACCGGGGCCTAATGCGCTCTGGAGCCATCTCAGGGCCTGCCACAGGGAGGTTCAGGGATTGACATTCCCAGAACCTGAAACATCGTGAAAGAGAGTTTGGGAAAATTTGAAGTTCGATGCGGATTTACCCTGACCCCAAGCGAAGCCTTCGAATGGCGTCCAAATTTCCCCACTACAAAGTGGCGTAGCTTCGACGCAGTGGCTTTAGAGCGGCTTCCCAGGAAGTCGGCTTCCAGAGGTGGCATAGTAACCAGCGGATGAATTTTACGCTCGT
>Ga0247843_1001180_pt1 | contig 55515 bp, 30 predicted proteins | sample LaCruzMarch2017__FD_192420 | JGI IMG/M metagenome (GOLD analysis project Ga0247843, IMG submission 192420) | Freshwater microbial communities from meromictic Lake La Cruz, Castile-La Mancha, Spain - LaCruzMarch2017_8m | ecosystem: Environmental > Aquatic > Freshwater > Lake | place: Spain...
GAGGAGCTGAGCGCGGGAATCGAGCGCGAGATGGCGCGTATCCAAAAGCGGGCCAAAACAAAAAAACGGTAGGGAATATTGAAAGCATCTTTGGCTTTTGTTCTTCCCATGGCGCAGCGTGCCTTGAGATCCGCGGGCCAGGCGACCAATGCGTCTTCTGTTCCGATTCCCAGATCATCGAAACCTCCTCAGCGCCCGCTTTCCCACAAAAGCACTTCCCATGCCGAACACTATTGGCGGGACGCCCAATACTGTTGCTTTAAGGGAGGATGGGCGCCCCCGCCCGTCTTGGAGCCTGAAGCGGGCGAGGGCGCCCGCTCTCCTTTTTTCTGCAAAGGCAACAGTATTGGGCGGGACGCCTGTGCTCCCTTCTTTGTGGCGCTGGTGTGCCGTCTCTTTATTTCCGAGATGTGGTATGAGTGGTTCAACCCTTCGACTATACACCCGCCGCAGGCGGCACGACCATTGCCTGTCCCTTCTGGAAGTTCAGCCAACACACACTTTTTGCGGAAGATCCACGTTTTTGAACCCCGGATGTCACGGATTTACACAGATAATAAACAGAGGAATGCCGGTAAAATCAGGTCGCGGCAGTCTGCCGGTTTTTGTCCTGCTCCATCCGTGCCAATCTTTGTCACCAGCTGGGAATTTCTTTTGTCCTCAGGTTTCAATCGCCGGATCCGGGCGGAAAATGCTCCGGGCTACCTGCCTTTCCCGAAGATCATGATGTGGACGGTCTTCAGGATGACCGACGCATCGAGGGTGAGGGAAAAATTCCGGATGTAATAGAGGTCATACATGAGCTTTTCAATGGTATCTTCAATGCAGGCTCCGTAGGGGTAGTTAACCTGGGCCCAGCCGGTGATCCCCGGGCGGACGAGGTGGCGGAAATGGTAGTGGGGGATGGTCTCCTCGTATTGCTCGACGCATTTGATCCATTCGGCCCGGGGCCCGATCAGGCTCATGTCGCCGCGCAGGACGTTGAAAAACTGGGGCAGCTCGTCCAGCCGCGTGGCCCGTAGAATTCTTCCGAGGCGGGTGATGCGGAGGTCGTTTTTCTCCGTATAGATCCCCTTCTCCTCGCTGCCCTCATGCATGGTGCGGAATTTGAAAAGCGTGAACGGCCGCCTGTGCTGCCCGATGCGGGTCTGACGGAAAATTGCGGGGCCGGAGCTCTCCAGGCGGATCGCGAGTATCAGCAGGAGCATGATCGGCGCCGCAGCGATCATCCCGGCTGCGGAAATCAAGATGTCAGTGAATCGCTTCGCCGCAGCAAATGCCGAATGCTGCACGAGATGGAACCCGGCCTGAAGCGGCCATGTCGCCGTCAGCATGTGAAGCGGCATCTTCTCCCAATACGTCTCATAAAACGTCAGCAGGGAATAGACGGGGAGATCCTGAAAATGCACGGAGGCAAGAAAGCTCAGGATCCCGGGATCCAGCGAGGAGTCCTGGGCTGCCACGACGATCGCCTCGTGGAAATTCTCCGGCCGATCGACGAGCCGGCGCGGCAGATCGTCGCAATAGGACTCGAAGACCGGAGATTTCCTGCCATCCACATTCTGTCCGACAAGTTCGGGATCGGTGGCAACAAATTCAAGAACCAGGCTTTGCCCCTGCGCCATGCATGCCCGATAAAACTGGCGGCCCCGCGTCTTGTCGGCCAGAACCAGAAGGCTCCGCTTCGGACGCAGGCGGCTGAGCGCAAACCAGATAAACCGCCGGTCGGCGAGGGATAGGATGGTAAAAGCCAGCCCGGTCAGAATAAAAATCCCGCGGCTGGAGTAAATCGATGCCCCGTAGCTCGCAAAGAGATAGACGGTGACAACTCCGATCAGGAGCCCGAAAATACATGCGATGACGTGCTCGGCCGCATACCGCAATGCCGCCTTGTCCCCAAGATACTTGTATCCGCCGACAAGGCTCAGCGCGAAGCCGAGCACCAGCGGAGGCAGCAACAGCTCAGCGGTTCCGTAATTCTGATTCTTGTCCAAACCAAATGCCAGCGCCGCGTAGGTCACAACCCATGTCACCAGATCAATCGCAAAGAGCATCACTGGATACATCCAGTGAAGAATCGATGAGAAGTTCAGGGGCCGGGGAGAGACCCGGCCCCAATCCTCCGTGGCCGGCTTCAAACCTGGGTGATCGCCGACCGGGAGCTCCTCCGCTTTGAAACCTGTTGTTTTCAAAAATGTTTATCCCGTTTGGAACTCAGCCATTCGTGCAGAGTCAGGTATCGTGGGGATGAGGAGAGCCGTAGACTCCCCGCGACCCGTATTTGCCATAGGCCCGGCCAGAATAGGCGTAGTAGGAATGCCCTTCGCTCAGCATGTTGAGGAAAATCCCGGCTGGCACCATGCCGAGATCGGTCAGAAGACGGATGCCATGGAGGATGGACTTTCGAGCGGTGGCCTGCGCGCGAACAACAAAGCAGGTGACGTCCACATAGCGGACCAGGAGGAGCGTGTCGCTGACGGCGATCACCGGCGCGGTGTCGAGGACGATGCAGTCGAATGCCGCCCGGACCTCCGTGAAAAACCGCTCCAGAGACGGAGTGTGTGCGAGAAGCTCGGCGGGATTGGGTGCACGGCTGCCGGCTGTGAGCACGAAAAGGTTCTCGACTTCCGTTGTCTGGAGGCACTGCTCGAGGGTGGAGGCACCGAGAATGATATCGCTGAACCCCGGCTTGCGGTGCTCGCCAAAAAAAAGTTTTGAGGTCGCCGGGTTGCGAAGGTCGGAATCAATCAGGAGCGTCCGCAGCCCCTGCTGGGCAAGAGCGACGGCGAAGTTCGCGCAGCAAAACGTTTTCCCCTCGCTGGGAAGCGCGCTGGTCAGAAGAAAAACCTTCTTGTGATCCGGGTCGCCGGTGAGGACGAGCGAGGTGCGCGCGGTGCGGAACGCCTCGGCGACGACGCTGTGGCGGTCGGTCTCCGCCACCAGCCTCGGGTTCCTGGCTTTCAGGCGCGGGATGACGGTCACAACATTCAGCCCGGTGACGGCCTCGGTTTGCTCGACGGTGCGGAGCGAGGGGTCCAGCGTACTGAGCCCGATGGCCAAAGCGATTCCGAGAGCGATGCCCCCGAGCAGGCCCATCGAAAGGGTTTTGAGATACGGCACCGGGATCGGGGCTGCGCCGAGCGCGGGCTCGTGGATCCGGACGGATTCCTCGGCGAGCCCCTTGGTGAGGTCCACCTCCTTGAGGCGGTTGAGAACAGACTCGTAGAGGGCCTTGTCGGTTTGAAGCTCGCGGGTCAGGGCGTTGTATTCCACCGATTTTCCGGTCACCTGGAGCAATTCCTTCTCGGCCTCGCCGCGCGAGGTTTCGAGCAGGGCAATGCGCTTTTGCAGTTGCTCCCGGATGCCCCTGAGCTGGGAGATGACCGATCCCAGCGTCTCCTGGCGGGCATCCAGCAGAACCTGGAGCTGCTTGCTGGCGCTGGCATAGGCCGGGTGCTCGGGAAGATACCGCTGGGAAAGCACGTCCATGTCCGCTTTTTGCTTCTTGATCGACACGGTGATGCCGGCAATCGCCGGGTGATTTGCGATGCTGGGAAGCTCGAGAAGCTGCCCGGCATCGAGGTTTTTTCCGGAGACAACCAACAGGTCGGCATCGAGCTGCTTGACCTCCTCCTCCGCCTTCGCCAAGTCGGCATTCAGGGTGTCCACCCGCCCCTGGGACTCGGCCAGAAGCGTGTCGAGCGAGGAGGCCCGCTCGCGCTCGCGAAAGCTCTGGAGCCCCTCCTCGGAGATCTTCATCTTGGCACCGAGGCGGTTGGCCTCCTCGACAAGAAACTGGCCGGCCGAGCGCGTGGCGTTCGTGCGCTGCTCCATCACAAGCCGCAGATACTCGTTGGCATATCCGTCCGCGATCATCACGGAAACCTCGCTGTTGCGGCTCACCGCGACGATATCAATCAGCCGCGTGCCCTGCCTGTAGGACGTCGTGACCATTCCTGCGGCAATCCCGGCGGCCTGGCTGTCGGGAATCTCGGCCTTTTCGATGCGCGCGGCGCGCAGGAATGCAGGATTCTTGCCCAGCTTGAGCCGCTCGGCGACACGCAGCGCGAACGGATAGGTCTTGAGCGTCGCGACCACCGTGTTGACCATGTCGAGCGAGCGGACCTGCGTGTCAACGACCGATTGCACCGCGCCGCCGAGGACGCGCTGCTTGTCCTGCTCCAGGAAGATCACCGCGCGGGACGCGTAGCGGGTCTCCTGCTTGGTGAGCTGGAAGGCTGCAATGCCGGCCCCGAGGACCGCGCACAGAATGACAATCCAGATGCGGTCAATGATCGCCTGATAATAGATCCTCCATTCGAACGATCCCTCCTCTTTGGTCGCGACGTCGTGAAAATTCCGGCTTTTTTCCTGCATGGGATTCTTGCTGAATGGGTGGAGGGATGCTCCTGCTTGCCGGGCGGGCTAATACCAGCTCTCGCCCACAGTGATCACATCGCCGGGTTTGACTTCAATGATTGCGGCCTTTCCCTCGGCCATCCGCTTGGCATCGGCCTTGATGATCTCGCTTTTTCCGTTGCCGGTTTTCCGGCGGATGAGCACGCGGCCGCGATCGGCGATGCGCGTAAAGCCGCCGGCCATCCCGATGACCTCGAGGAGATCCAGGCTCTGCCCGCCCTGGAGATCATAGCTGCCCGGCTTGACCACCTGGCCCATGATCGTAAACTTCCTCTCGGCAAACTGGACGACGTTCAGATATACCTGCGGATTGACGAGATACTTCTGCCCGTAAAGCTTGGCGAGCATGTCGCGGGCAGCGCGCACCGTCATGCCGGCAAGATTGACCTCGCGCAGCAGCGGAAGCTGGACGGTTCCGTCGCGGGCAATCATCGACCGGGCGGCAAGGTCGGGCTCCCGGAAAATGCTGATCTCCACCATGTCTCCGGAAGACAGCACGTAATCCCCCTCCGCCGAGCTGATGACCTGCCGTGAAAATCCTGCATCAGGCACCTGGCCCCGGCTCTCGGCCGGTGCGGCAATCGGATTTCCCCCATCGCTGGGAGCGGTCGGCTCTTGAGGGGAACTCTGGGCCAGCAAAACGGGCTCTCCCACCGACAAAAAAACGGAAAAGACGACAGCCCGAAGAAATAAATTCATCATAAGCGGTTGATAATTAAATCTCTCCGCATTAGAATGTCAAATTAAAGCTGATCGTGACGCGTGTCTCGGGGTTGTCTTCGCCATAGGTCGGATTGTTGCTTCCCGAGGCGTAGTAAAGCTGTCCCTGCCAATAGGCCCAGTCGGTGAAATTCCACTGCAGGGTGCCCATGGCAAACCCATAGCTCGATGTTTCACCGGACTCCTGTTCGGCAGGACCGGTGTCCGAAAGCGAGAGGTTTTCCGTCTGCTGCCATCCGGCAGAGAGAAGGATGTTCATCCTGGAAAAGAGCTTCTGGTTGAGCGAAAGGACCGCCCCGCGCGAAACCTGGACCTGCTCGGAAACCGTATAGGAAAATCCCTGCCCCTGATAGACGGAAAGAGTGAGGCTGGTATTGACGCGGGGCTGCCAGAATGCGGTCACATCGAAACTCGGCTGGATGTCGTTGCCAAGAAGGGAGACGCCGGCGGAAATCCCGGTCTTCTCGGTCGGACGGTAGGAGCCGCGGAGGAAGAAGCTCGGCAGAAAGCCGGTATATTTGGGATCCACGGCCTTCGGGTCCTCGACGTATCTCGCGCCAGCCCCGCCATCCAAATCGAACTTGTCGGTGAATTTGTATTTCACGCTCAAAATTCCCTGCATGTAGCTGCGGTTCGCCGTGGACTCGTTGCTGATGCCCTGGGTGTCCTGACCGGCGCTCAATTCGAAGCGCACGCGGGTTTTTCCGGTGGCGAACCAATCCGCGTAGGCGCCGGCGGAGGCGCTGCTGAGATCGGCGTTGTCATTCGAGTTCTCGACCCCCAGAAAGCTGTTCAGCGAAGTCGAATACGCCGCATGGGCACCGATGTTGGAGTAGGCGGTGAGAATATGCTCCCAGTGCAGGTTGGCGGAGAGATCGGCTGTCGTCGTATTTTCGCCGGTGATGACGTTGAGCCCGGTTCCGTAGGATCCGAGAAGCTGGAGGTTGATCTTCTGACGGGAGGTCAGATAACCGATCCCGATCGAGGCCGTGTTGAAAAATGGATTCCTCTGGCTGCTCGTCCCGGCCGCGGTGTATTCGGGATTGAAATAGTAATTGAATCCCCCGCCATACGCAGCCTTGACCGACCAGTTTCCAATTTCCCGGTTGTAGCTGACCGCGAGGTTGGGAGAGATAAAAAAGCTGTTGTCATCCGAGGGTGAGGTCGACTGGAAGGTGGAGTTCACGTTCGAGTATTCCCACCCGAATGCCACGCCGGGGTTGATTTCAAGCGGACCGAGGGAGAGTCCGTCGCGAAGGGTGTTGGCGACATTCTCCAGCGGCGCAAAAAGGCCGGGCTCGGCCTGAAGGCCCTGCATTCCTGACGCAGAACGCTTGTGGCCGGAGTCCACCTGCACCCCGATCCATCGCGAGCGGAACACCGCATCCGAGACCGTCATCGGGACCGGCAGCGGAGCACCCTCGTCCTCGTTCTGCGCGAAGGCGGGAAAAATCGCGAATCCCACGAGTAGGGAAAAAAGGATCCTTTGTCCGGCAACGAGTGCCAAACCTCTAGCGGTTTTCTTGAAGTGCGTTTTCACAGGGCAAGGTGGGAAAAGATTTCTACAAGACAAACAACCGGAAGAACAGATATTTTTCATCGGATTCGATCAAAACCCGTGGCCGGTTTGATCCGCTGGAATTTGCAGGGAATGCCATGGCGGCCATGCCACCACAACGGGGGGCGTTACGGACCGATGCGGGAGATCGAAAACCATGATCCCCCTGGAGGGACGACCGCCGTGTCGTCCGATATTTTATGCCACGGACCGGACAGCGCCGGTCCCTCCATTTTCCAAAGAATCCCCTGGAGGGACGACCGCCGTGTCGTCCGATATTTTATGCCACGGACCGGACGGCGCCGGTCCCTCCATATTCCAGAGAATCCCCTGGAGGGACGACCGCCGTGTCGTCCGATATTTATGCCACGGACCGGACAGCGCCGGTCCCTCCATATTCCAGAGATTCCCCTGGAGGGACGACCGCCGTGTCGTCCGATATTTATGCCACGGACCGGACGGCGCCGGTCCCTCCATATATCAGAGAATCCCCTGGAGGGACGACCGCCGTGTCGTCCGATATTTTATGCCACGGACCGGACAGCGCCGGTCCCTCCATATTCCAAAGATCCCCTTGGAGGGACGACCGCCGTGTCGTCCGATATTTTATGCCACGGACCGGACGGCGCCGGTCCCTCCATATTCCAGAGATCCCCCTGGAGGGACGACCGCCGTGTCGTCCGATATTATATGCAACGGACCGGACGGCGCCGGTCCCTCCATATTCCAGAGAATCCCCTGGAGGGACGACCGCCGTGTCGTCCGATATTATATGCCACGGACCGGACGGCGCCGGTCCCTCCATATTCCAGAGAATCCCCTGGAGGGACGACCGCCGTGTCGTCCGATATTATATGCCACGGACCGGACGGCGCCGGTCCCTCCATATTCCAAAGATCCCCTGGAGGGACGACCGCCGTGTCGTCCGATATTTATGCAACGGACCGGACGGCGCCGGTCCCTCCATATTTTTGAAAATCCGAACATTCTCCCCAGATCTCCTGGCGTCATAAGCCGGTTTTCGGGCCGGAAGCATTATCCTCAGTCAGCAAGTGATCCAATTGAAGCCCTATGGCAACCGAGTCGAATTCCACCCGGTGGAACACCACGCTCGGAATGTCCGGGCGGAACTCCACCCAGCAGGCCCGGGGATCGCCATCGCGGGAAAACCCCACTGACCCGACGCCGACGGCATAGCGATCCTGCCCGCCAAGGAGGATTTCCCCCTCCTGTCCGGGTGCCATCCGCAGCCGTCCCCGCGGGTCCTTTCCATAGACAACAGGAATATGGGTATGTCCGAAAAAGGAGATCGGTGCCGTCTGCCGGGAAAAATGTTGCCGGGCCCTCGCGGACGTCTCGACATGGGTGAAGAGGCCGGGGTTGAGCAGGCTTGCATGGGAAGCCTGCATCCCCTCGCCGCTCCAGACCAGTGGCAGTCCGGCGAGCCATTGCTTGTCCCCGGGAGCGAGCTCGCGGCGGGCCAGTGCAAGGGGAATGGCAATCGCGCCGGGAAAAGGGGACAAATCAAATCCCTCATCCATCGCCATCGCATCGTGGTTCCCCATCAGGCAGACATCGGTGCTTGCCCGCAGCATTCGGACGCATTCCACAGGATGCGGACCGTATCCCAGGACGTCTCCAAGAAAAAACTTTCGGGCGACTCCCCTGCTGGAGATGGAAGCCAGAACGGCATTCAGGGCGTCCGGGCAGCCGTGGACGTCGGAAAAAAAAGCTACCGAATCACTCATCCTGGATACCGCAGAAGGCTTATACTATCTCTTGGAAGTAACCGGACTTTGCAGCGAGCAGGGAGAACGGGCGTCCCGCCTGTGAGGAGACGGAACATCCCAGCGAAGCCAGAGCCAGACACAGGCGGGACGCCTGTGCTTCCTGTTTTGCGCTGGCCTCTTATCGTCGCTTGATTTTCAAGAGACGGTATTAGCCGCAGATGAAACCCGGATCCGGAGATTGCCCGCAAAGCCGCTAAGCCGCGAAGGAGAAGAAGAGATGAAAACCGATGGGGGGGGCTGTCCGGTGTTCTTTTCAACTTCTTCCTCCGTGTTCTCCGTGATCACGATTACCACAGTTGGGTGGTCAAGGCAACTGCGGGAAGAGTTCCGGGGAGCCAAAAAAATCTGCGAAAACCTGCGTCAATCTGCGGTTAACCTCTTCTCTGTCCCCGTTGCTTTGCGGCGGCGCAGGAAAATCACCACGGCCCCGAGCGCCATGGCTGCCATGGCAACCCATGTCGAGGGTTCGGGAACGGCGCTGAAGTATAGGTTGTTATCATCCATGCTGAAGGATCCCGTGAGGCCCCCGCCGAGGTTGGAGGAGGTGAAGTCGCCGAAGGTGAACCCGTCGTTGCTTCCCGACCAATGCACCAGCGTGAACATGCCGACGTTCGCGCTGTTTGCAAAATCGAAGTGGAAGGTGGTTCCGGGGCCTTGCTTGATGAAGTTGCCGGTGATGTTGAGGAGGTCGTTATCGGAAGCGCCCAGATCGAAGATCCAGTTTGTGCTGGTGCTGTTGCTGGATGCGCCCACCCATGTCACATTGCCGACGATGTTGAGGGTGTCGGTATTCCCGTCCCCGTTGCCGGGAGCAAGGATGCCGTTGATCGTTGTGGCGCCGCCGAGGGTGCCGTTGCCGCCGAGCGTGGCGCCGGAGGCGACGGTGACGGTTCCGTTGGCCGAGCTTTGGTTGCCGTTAACGAGGAGAGTTCCCTCATTCACGTTCGTCGGACCGGAGTAGGTATTGTTGCCGGCCAGAATCAGATTTCCGGCGCCCTCTTTCGTTAGCGAACCAGTGCTGGAGATGACGCTGTTCACCGTGAGGTTGGTGGAGGCATCGGTCTCGAATGTTCCGCCACCGGCGTTCAAAGCGACGCCTCGATTGGCGGAGATGGTCATGTTCGCCGTGGTCTTCAGCGTGCCATTGGTTAGCGCACCGCCGACGGCCAACTGATTTGACACAAACGATCCCGGGGTGGTCCCCAGATTCGCTTCGCTGGAGATCTGAAGAACCCCGTTACCGATGGCGGTCTTGCCGGTGAAGGTGGCCGAGTTATCGCCGCTGAGCGTCCATGTGCCGTTACCAACGCTGCTCTTGAACAGGCGCTGCGAACCCGTGATCTGGCCGCTGATCTCGCCGGTGCCGTTGCCCCGGAGCACAAAGTCATTTGTTCCACTGAGGTTGATGTTCCCTGCGACGATAAGATTGCTGCCGGCCTCGGAATTGAGGATGGTCCGGCCCAATCCCGAACCGGTATTCACCGTGATGTCTCCACCCCATGTATTGTTGCCGCCGATGCTGGTCAGGATGGAGTTGCTGGCACTGGCGTCTGCGGTGAGCGTGAGCGCCTCGGCTCCGACGCTGATGTTGCCCGTCAAGGCCAAGGTCCCGCCCACGGCGACGCTCGTCCCGTTGGTGGTACTGCCGAGGGCAGTGTCATGGGCTGCGACCAGCATGCCCGCGTTGACGGTGGTGGTGCCATCGTAGGAAGATGCGCCGGAAAGCGTCCAGGTTCCCGTGCCGTTCTTGGTGATGGCGCCGGTGTTGCTGCCTGTGCCATTGGTAAATGCGGCGCTGTGCGTCCCGTTTCCGTTGCCGTCGAGGACGAGGTTCGTGGAGCCGCTTGTGCCGCTGTTGGTGAGACAACCGCTGAGGGCAAAGGTTGTCGTGCCGCTGGCGTCTAGGGTGTAGCTGCCGCCGGAAGCCGAGCTCAGGATGATGGTCCGGTCGGAGGAACCGCTGGCGGATCCGACATATTTCAGGGTGGTTCCGCCGGCCATGGTGATGCGGGTCAGCGCTTCGCTGTTTCCAACTCCCAGTGAATTCGCAGTTCCGCTGACTGCGTTCTGGATCGTGTTGATGACCAGCCGGCCGCCGCTGATCGTTGTGCCATTTTCAAAGGTGTTTGCACCGAGCAGCGAGAGGGTCCCGCTTGCGTCCTTGGTGAGGCTCCCGGTTCCCATGTTGGAAATGGTTCCATTGACCGTGATGTCTCCGGCACCACCAAACTGGAAATCCAAGTTGCCGGCGCTCCCGGAAATATCTCCATTGATCGTCAGCGTTCCGAAATCTGAATTGATGCGCGTGGTGGTGGCGTTGTAGGTGATGGCCCCATTGTAGCTGTTGTTGCCTGCGATATTTCGCAGCGCACCGCCGACGTAGATACCCGAGCCGTTAAGGACCAGGGATTCCGAGATCGTCAAATCGCCGCCGGAACCGTCCAGTTCCAAAGCCGCAAATGCGGAGACCTCTGTATTGTTTCCGGTCGTGCCCAATGCGTTATTGTTTGTAATACGCAACGCTCCGGCGGTGACGGTGGTGGTGCCTTCGTAGGTGTTGGCGGCTCCAAGGAGAAGTCTGCCTGCTCCATCCTTGGTGAGACCGACTGCGGTGCCAGAGACGATGGCGGAGATGGTGAGATCAATTTCAGTCCCTGCGCTGTTGGCAACATTGAAGGTGCGGCTGGCCGCGCCGAGATCGAGATTGCCCGAGATCCCCGCGGAGGTGGATGAATCGCCGGTGCTGTCGTAAGTCACATTGCCGCCGAGGGTCAGAGTGCCCGCTCCGGTGGTGACCTGGTGGGAACTGGTGCCTGTGGCACCCGTTCCGCCAAGAGTGAGGGTGCCGATGGTCCCGCTGTAGCCGTTGAGATCGAACGTGGCTGTCAGGCCAACGCCGTTCGCGTTGACGGTGACATTGCTCGAGGTATTGATGGCGCTGGCGACGCCGTATCGCAGTGTCCCGTTATTGACGGTGGTGCTGCCGGTGTAGGTGTTCACTCCGGAGAGGATCTGGGTCGATGCGCCGTCCTTGACGAGCGATCCGGCGCCGGAGATCACGCCGGCGAATGTCGTGCTGTCAGCGGTCGTGCCCACGGTGAGATTGTTGGCATTCAGATTGACGGTGGACGTCGTATTACCTGTCAGCGAGGCGATGGACTGGCTGGCGCCCAGCGTCACAGTCGAGCTTCCGGAGCCGGTCTGGTCCATGCTCACCGCCGTGCGATTGCCGCTCGCCGTCGGGAGGGCGTCGGTGACGTTTGCAGTGAGGTTTGCCCCGTTGATGATGAAGGTCGGGCCATTGTAGGTATTGGCGGTGGAGAGCGTCGTCAGCCCGCCGTCAATGATGAGGTCGGAGTTGGCAGAGGCCCCGCCGATGGATCCGGTGACATCGATCCCGCTGCCGCCGCCTTTGATGGTCAGGACAGTGCCGTTCTTGGCGATCGCACCGGAAAGGGTGAGCAGCCCGCTGCCGCTGTTCTGGATCGTCCCATTGCCGGAGGCATTGATATCCTTGGCCAGGGTGGCTGCCCCGCTTCCGATGTAATTGAGCGTTCCGGAACTGACCGAAGCCACGCCGAGGTTCACCGAGGCGTTGGTGCCGAGTGACTGCGTGCCGGTTGCCGATGCGTTACCGCTGGTGAACGAGATTGTGCCGGCATTCACCGAGGTGGATCCAAGATACGTATTGGTTCCAGATAGCGTCAGCGTGTCCGCCCCATCCTTGACGAAAGTAGCATTAACACCGCCCGTGATGTCGCCGGTTACTTCCATGGCTGCCGTTGTCCTGATCGTCGAGTTGCCGGTGAAGGCGAGTGTGCCGCCAAGATCAATATCTTGAGTGATGGCGTTCGCTCCCGTCAAAGCCACCTGCGATTCCAAGATTCCCCGAGCGGCATTTGCAGCGGCATTAGTGTTGAAGGTGATAGTTGTTCCCGATCCCATCGCGTCGATGTGGTTGAGTTGCAGGGTGATCGCTCCGTTAAATTTCCAATTCCCGGTCCATTCCGAATTATTCCCCGAGAACCGGACGATGCCGTTCTCAAATCCGTTCACGGTCAAGTTGCCTGTGCCGCTCGTCTGGCCGGCAAAGTGGGTGACGTTGGTTCCCCCCAGATTATTGGAATTCGTGTTAACGGCATAGATGATGTTGTTGGCAATGGTGTGGTTCCCTTCACCTCCCCAACTTCCGCCGTTGAATGTCACCGTGCCCGTGCCATAGGCATTGTCATGAGTTGCCAGTATGGTGCCGCCGATTACAACCGTGTTGCCGCTGTAGGTGTTGTCGCCTCCAAGATACAATCGTCCGCCACCGCTCTTCACCAGGCCCATATTCGCATTCGTGATATTGGTATTGTAAGTAAAGTTTTCGATGTTGTCGATGCCCAGACTCGTTCCGACTCCAAAAGTCAGATTTGTATTTGCCAAGAGGCTGTCAATTTGAGCCGAGGTCCACTGGCCATTTGTGGCATTGGCACTGAGAGCAAGAACACTTCCCGCATTGTTGACCGCTATCGTGCCGGAGGCGTAGCCTGGCAGCGCAGCCGCAATGTCGGCTTTCAACGTGCCCGCGTTCACTGTTGTCCCGCCGTCATACGTGTTGGTTCCATTCAGCGTGAGCGTGCCAGCGCCCGCTTTGGTCAGACCAAAGCCGACTCCTGAGATGGCTCCCCCCACCGTCATCGTGCTGCCACTCACCGTCACCGTGCGCGAGGCATTCATCGTCACCGCTCCCGTGCCGGTGTCCCATGTATTCGTGCCGTTGAACGTGAAGTTGCCATTCCAGTTCTGCGCGTTGTTGTTTGTCGTGGTGCGCTCGGCGGTGACATCAATCGTGCCGCCATTGATGGTAAGGACACCAGTGCCCAAGGCTGCATTGTTGCCAAGGCGAAGTGTACCGTCGTTGAGGATGATGCCTCCGGAGTGGGTGTTGTCACCGGCAAGAACCAGCCTGCCTGCGCCAGCCTTGGTTAAGGAATATCCGCCGCCGCTGTCGCCGATTGCACCCCCAACGGTCATCGTGCTGGCGTCCACCGTCACCGTGCGCGAGGCATTCATCGTCACCGCGCCCGTGCCGGTGTTCCAGGTATTCGTCCCGCCAAACGTGAAGTTGCCGTTCCAGTTCTGGGCGTTGTTGTTTGTCGTGGTCCGGGCGCCGGTGACGTCCACCGTGCCGCCGTTGATGGTGAGCGTGCTGTTGGCTGTGCCGAGGGAGTTGTTGTTTCCAAGAATGAGCTTACCCGTGTTGAGGACAACCCCGTAGGTGTGGAGGTTTGCGTTGCCGACACCAATGGTGAAATTGCCGGTGCCATTCTTGATGATCCCACCACCCGTGGGAGCTGTCCCGATGGCGCCGCCCGCGACGATGTCACCTGTGCCGGCGATCGTCAGGGTGAAACCGGCAGTGCTGATGGTGTTGTTGACGACGAGCGCGAGCTCGTTCGACGAGTCGTTCGTCCATGTCTGACTGCCGCTGAGGGTAAATGACACTCGTTCGAGAGTTGTTGTTGTTCCAAAAGTCACCACGCCCGCACCGGAGTTGATGGCGAGCCCGGCGGTGCCCAGCGTGATGGCCCTGTTGCCTACGCCATCGGTGTTCAGAGTGGTGGTGCCGGTATTATTTACCACCACACCGCTGATCGTCGTTGTTGCTGCCGCCAAGACCACACCCCCTCCATCAATCGTCAGGTTTCCGGCGCCTAGCGCAGCAGTGTTTCCAAGCGAAAGCGTGCCGGCACTGAGAACGGTGCCGCCGGTGTAGGTGTTGGCCCCGTTGAGGACAAGCGTGCCCGCGCCCGCTTTAATGAGGGTGTTGGCAGTGGTTCCATCTGCGATCGCGCCGCCGATGGTGAGGGCGCCCGCAGTGGTGGTGATGGTGCGGCTTGTGCCGGTGGCTGTTCCCAAAGTGGCGGCACCGGTTCCGAGGTTGAGATCGTTTGTTCCGGTGAACGTGAAGCTGCCGTTCATGGTCAGCAGTTTGGCCACAGTCGTGATGGCGGCTCCGCTGGTGTTGTCAATGGTGGTGCCGGCGGCGATGGTCAGGCCATATGAGGTGCTGGTGGCACCGAGGGCTTGGGCATTGTTGATATTCAATGTGCCCGCATTGAGCAGCAAGTTGCGTGCAAAAGTGTTGGTTGCATTGAGCGTCAGCGCACCGGCACCAGCTTTGGTAACAGTGCCCGTGCCAATATTGCCGATGACGCTGTTGACGGCGATGTTCCCCGCGCCGGTCAAAGTCAAACTATAATTGTTTGCCGGCCCCCGCTGGAGAGTGGCCCCATTCAGTGTCAGTGTGCCGGCATCAGATGCGATTGAAGAAGTGCCGGTGAGGGTGATATTGCCGCCAAGACTGTTGTCGCCGGAGATATTGAGGATGGCACCGGTGGTGCTGATGCCGGTGCCAGCAATGGTCAGTTCTTCTCCGCCGACGGTGATGTTGTTGGCCAGTTGGAGGGCTGCGCCCGAAATCACCGTCGTATTGTTTGTAACGGTTCCGAGGGAACTGCTGTTGGTGATACGCAGCACACCGGCGGAGACAGTGGTGGTGCCGTTGTAAGTGTTGGCACCCCCGAGAGTCAAAGTGCCCGCGCCCTCCTTGGTGAGGCTGTAGGTGCTGCCGCTGTCACCGATGGCACCGCCAACGGTCATCGTGCTGGCGGTCACAGTCACCGTGCGGCTTGCGTTCATCGTCACCGCGCCCGTGCCGGTGTCCCAGGTGCTTGTCCCGTTGAACGTGAAGTTTCCGTTCCAACTCTGGGCGTTGTTGTTCGTCGTGGTGCGGGCGGCGGTCACATCGATCGTCGTACCGTCGTTGACGGTGAGGGTGCCGGTGCCCAATGCGGCGTCGTTGCCGAGGAGGAGGGAGCCGGTGTTGAGAATGATGCCCCCGGAGTGGGTGTTGGCACCAGCGAGAATCAGAGATCCGCCACCGGCCTTGGTCAGGGAATATCCGCCGCCGGTGTCGCCGATCACGCCGCCAACGGTCATCGAACTTGAGGTGACCGTCACCGTGCGGCTGGCATTCATCGTCACCGCGCCCGTGCCGGTGTCCCAGGTATTCGTGCCGTTGAACGTGAAGTTGCCATTCCAGTTCTGCGCGTTGTTGTTTGTCGTGGTGCGCGCGGCGGTGACGTCGATCGTGCCGCCGTTAATGGTGAGGGCTCCTGTCCCCAGCGCTCCGTTGCTACCGAGCGACAGAGTTCCGGAATTCTGTTTCACGCCGCCGGTGAAGGTGTTCGGTCCATTGATAGTCGTAACGCCGCCACCATAGCTGTTGACGATGGAGATCGTCCCCACCGAACCCCCGTTTATAATCCCGCCAACTCCAATGAGGATGCCACCCGATCCCGAGCCGTTAAGTGTCAGCGTGTATGCCGTGGAATTGGACATATTGCTGATCGTCCTGACGTTAAGAAGACTTCCGGAATTATTGGTCCACACCTGGTCGGCACCAAGATCAAGCCCCTGCGAAGTACCCCCACCGATGATTACTGCGCCGGAACCGGAGTTCATCATGATGCCGCTGGCACCAATGTTGGCCCTGTTCGCAACACCACCTGTCAAGAGAGTCAGCGAGCCTGTATTTCCAGCATCGAAGAGAAACCCGGCGATGGAAGTGTTGTTAGTGAGCGTAGGCGCAAATGAGTAGCTGGCTTGATTAAATCGTGTAATATTTCCGGTCAGACTGTTGCTGGGTGCCACTCCGCCATCCCAGTTGGTTGCAGTGGTCCAAGTGATACTTGTGCTGCCATTCCAGGTAAGAGTGTTTTGCGCATGCGCGGATGGCGCGGCTAAAAAGGCGAATGCGACAGCGGCGGCGAAAAAGCCGGAGCGCCGCAGGGAAGCGGAATGGCAGATGGGGTTCATGCCTGGGTCAATTTATTGGGATAATACGGTTAATTGCACATCGGGTTGTCGGCAATGAACGGCATCCTCATGCTTTCATGACGGAGCGTCAATAAAAAAAATCGAAAGAAAAAAGTGCAAACCCGGGGAGAACAGGCAGGCGGTGCGGTCGGGGTTTTGCCGCAGATTAACGTAGATTGACGCAGATTTTTTGCATGTTTTTCCTGTATTCATATGCATTTTATCTGAAAATCGGCGGTAATCTTTGATATCCTGAGGTCATCGGGGAAAAGTCGGCGGGTTCGGCGATCCCGCCCCACCGGCTCAGTCCTCGGGCGTTGGGATGAATGGGAGCAGCTCCCAATTTTATGCAACAGTTGCGTATTTCTAACTGCCAGTTTTTTGCAGGTTATTCAGGAACATTGGCTGGAAGCCAATGCCACGTGGCATCGGCGTCCCGCCGATGGGGATCCCAACATGGCCGGGACGGCCATGCCACGGTTATGGAACCTGAAGACATCGGGATTTTACCACGGATCAAGCGGAAGCCAGGAAATATGGAGGGACCGGCGCTGTCCGGTCCGTTGCATCTTGCTGCATCGGCGTCCCGCCGATGGGGATCCCAACATGGCCGGGACGGCCGCGCCACGGCTATGGAACCTGAAGACATCGGGCTTTTACCACGGATGACTCGGATTGGCACGGATGGGGAAGCAACAGGCTGGCTGCCAGATTCATCTGTTTTTGATCCGTGTAAATCCGAGGCATCCGTGGTTGAAACCGGATAACGCTTGAGGTTGCGGGGGATTCCGGAGAAAATCGGGGCCACATGTCCGGATGTTTCGCCGTTTTTCACAAGCAGCTCGGGGACCTTGTTCTTCTGGAGCCGGCCCTCTCCCGGCTGCGGGATCATCATGGGGATCCCGTGCGTTTGATGACCCGCAACGGGCATGCGGACGTGGTTTCGCTGATGGAGGGGGTCCGCGCCGTGAAGGGGCTGCCGCTCCGGCCTTCGGAGGCGCTGTATTGCTTCGACCCTCTGAATAAATCCGCGCTGCGCTCATTTCTGGCGCCGGCCTGGAAGAAGCACCTTGTCGCTCCGGAAAAATGGGAGCTCCACTGGCATCACCCCTTTGTATTTCCCCGCACATCAAACCCCGACATGACGGACACCTATATCGCCGAGTATTTTTGGCAGCACACCCCGGTTCCCGCCGCCAAGCCATTCCGTCCGCCGGTGCTGACTCCGCCCCCCGACGGATGGGCGCCAGAGGGAAGGAGCCCGGGCGGATATGTCCTCCTCAACGCCACCTCCGGATGGAAGAAAAAAATGTGGACCGCCGAGGGCTGGACCGCGGTTCTCAAGTCTCTTGGAACGGACTGCCCCGTCATCCTCACCAGCGCCGGGACGCAATGGCAGCTGGCGCATTGCGGCCGCATCACAGCGGCAACCGGCAGCACCTTTCTTACCACCACCCCGAAGCAGTTCCTCTGGCTGTGCGCCAACGCGCGCTTGGTGCTGACGGTCGACGGCGCCGCCTCGCATCTGGCAGCCGCATTCGGGGTTCCCTGCTTTACCCTCTTCGGGCCCACCAGCGTTGCGCACTGGCACCGTCCGGCACCGAACCATGTCGCCTATCAGGCCCCGCCGGGTTCCGACGGGGCCTGCCGGCTCCGAATGCTGCCCCCGGAGCCGGTCGTCGAAGCTTTCGGCAAGTGGATGAGCCGGTTACCTGGTGTAGCCACAAGTTGACGGATTGCTGGAAGCAATATCTACTGTAGTTTGCCCAACGGATAGCAGATTATGTTGTAGAGGCGGTTGTGCCAACCGCCTAGGGATTTTCCACAGACCCTTGGCACAAGGGTCTCTACAATAAGCCCTGCCGCGCGATAGGGATAATCCCGGTTCCGGCGATTCCTCACGCAGAGACGCGGAGTCCGCAGAGGAAAACGGTTTACGGGATAATATGTCATCTGCTTGGCGGACTACCCAAGGGATCATTGGCTGGAAGCCAATGCGACGTGGCAGCAGGCGGTTGGACCCTGAAGACATCGGAATCTTACAAGCGGATGCCTCGTATTCTGGAGGGACCGGCGCCGTCCGGTCCGACTTGAACCGGGAAAAGCGGCGAAGTCAGGCCTGCGCGAGGAGAAATTTTGCGATGGCGCGGGAGGCGGACGGCTTGTGGAGGGCGTCGAGATTTTTCTTCCAGGCGCGCCAGAGTTCGCCGTCATTGGCAAAAGCTCCGGTGACCTGGTTGAGGATCTGGCGCGGGGAGTTGGCGGCAAGCGCCCCGATTCCGGTCTGCTCGATCAGGGCGATGTTGCCCTCCTCCTGTCCGGGCACGATATGGCTCACCAGAAACGGAATCCTCGAGGAGATCGCCTCCTGAACGGTCGCGCCGCCGGCCTTGCCGATGAAAAGATGGTGCGAGGCCATCAACTGGGGCATCTGGTCGGTCCATCCGGTGAGTGTCCCCGCGCGGGGGAGCCGCGCCGCGGCGAGGGCGTCGCAGGTGGCTTTCCTGCGTCCGGTGACCACGTCGACGACCACGTTGTCCAGGCCCGCGAGCAATTCCAGCGTCTCCACGGCGCGGGCGGTGGTGCCACCCGGAAAAAAGAGGATCCTCCACGGCAGCGATGCCGGAATCGAGGGCAGCGTCTCGAACAAAAGCCCGACCGGAAACCCGAGCACGTGGATCTTTTCCGGGGGCACCCCGTCCCGGCGGAGCACATCCGCGGTTTGCTCGTCGGCCACGATCGATCCGTCGCAGGGGCAGCGATACCACGCGGAATTGATCTGCGTGGAGTCGGTGATCATGGTGAAAAACGGCACCCTCATCGAAGGGTCGGATTTCCGGATCTTGGCGTTCAGAAAGGAAAAAACCGGATATGTCGAGGCGATCACGTCCGGGCGGAACTCGCGGATCATCGCGCGCACCGCATTCGTCAGCTCGGCAAGCATCGGGCCCATGCCCTCGACGACGCCCTTTTTGCTCAGCACCTCGAAGATGACTTTCCACGCCCGGGGGTAGCGGTTGATCGCCATCGTGTATCCCGACTGCACGAGTCGGTTGACGAGGGGATTCGTCCGGGTGTAGGGGTCCGCGACGAGCACCTCCGCCCGACCCGGGCACTCGGCCAAAATGGCATCGCGGATGTTCCGGGCAGCCGTGTTGTGTCCTTCCCCCATGCTGGCGGTGAGGATGAGAATGCGAACCGGTTTTTTGGAATCTGCGCTCAAGGCTGTCGGGCACACTGGCGGAAATGCAGGGGGAAATCAAGAGCCTGGAACGGGCACCCGTCCGTGCGCATGGCCACTCCACGAGAAGAAAATGATCCACCGACACGGTTCGCTGACGCGGCATGGCCGTCCCGGCCGATTTGGGTTTCCATTCGGCGGGACGCCGATGCAGCAAGATGCAACGGACCGGACAGCGCCGGTCCCTCCAGATTACAAAGAATCCCCTGGAGGGACGACCGCCGTGTCGTCCGATATTTATGCCACGGACCGGACGGCGCCGGTCCCTCCATATTTCAAAGAATCCCTCCAGCAACCAGGCAGGCTTCGGGGGATCGGACCCAATGGGAACGAATATTCATTGCCAATTTTTCAGAGGGCAACTATAAGTTTATCTTATGAACGCTTTCCGGCCATCCGCCTGCTCAGGGCAGCCCGTTCAGTGGAGATCGCAGGCCTGCTCCGGAGACGAATTTTTGCAGCCCAATTCCATCCAAAACAACGACCCATGAAATTAACGCGCCTTATTCCACTCACGATGTTTCTCTGTCCGGCACTGCTCCGGGCGGGCGAATCCGATCTCGCCCTGCCAACCGACCGGTCGGCGGTTTTCCAGTTTCCCGGTTTCGCGCTTCCGAGCGAGATGATCCTTTGGATCGGGCTCGGCGTGGCCCTGCTGGGGATGATATTCGGGTGGGTGGAATGCCGGAGCCTCCGGAAGCTGCCCGCGCACAAGAGTATGACGGATATTTCCACCCTGATCTACGGGACCTGCAAGACCTACCTTCTGCAGCAGGGCCGCCTCCTCCTCATTCTGGAAATTTTCATCGGGGCGACGATGGTCTATTACTTCGGATTCCTGAAGCATATGGCGCCGTCCACGGTGGCGCTGATCATCTTCTGGTCGCTCATCGGCATCGGCGGGTCGTTTGCCGTCGCCTGGTTCGGAATGCTGATCAACAACATCGCGAACAGCCGCATGGCGTTCGCCGCGCTGCGCGGGCGGGCCCTGCCGGTCTCGGAAATTCCGACCCGCTCGGGCATGAGCATCGGAGTGCTCCTGATCAGCACCGAGCTGCTGCTCATGATCGCCATCCTTCTGTTTGTTCCCCCGGCCCTCGCCGGAGCCTGCTTCATCGGCTTCGCGATCGGCGAATCCCTCGGCGCGAGCGTGCTGAGGATCTGCGGCGGGATCTTCACCAAGATCGCCGACATCGGCAGCGACCTCATGAAGATCGTCTTCAAGATCAAGGAGGACGACGCGCGGAATCCCGGCGTGATCGCCGACTGCGCGGGCGACAATGCCGGCGACAGCGTCGGCCCAACGGCCGACGGGTTCGAGACCTACGGCGTCACCGGCGTGGCGCTCATCACCTTCATCCTTCTCGCGGTTCTGCCCCAGTATATGTGGACGTTCATCGTGTGGATCTTCGCGATGCGGATCGTGATGATCCCGACCTCGATCCTCTCGTGGAAAATCAACACCTGGATCACGAAAGGCGTCTTCGGAAAGCACAGCCATTTTGATTTCGAGCACCCGCTCACGATCCTGGTGTGGCTGACGTCCCTGATGTGCGTGGCAGTCAGTTATATCGTGAGCTACTTCATGCTGGCCCCGCAATTTCCGACCCTCTGGTGGAAGCTGTCGACGATCATCAGCTGCGGCACGCTCGCCGCGGCGATCATCCCCGAGCTGACCCGCGTGTTCACAAGCACGCGGAGCGCGCATTGCCACGAGGTCGTCAACGCGACCACGGAAGGCGGCGCCGGGCTGACGATCCTCTCCGGCCTGGTCGCCGGCAACTTCTCCTGCTTCTGGAAGGGCCTGACCCTCGCCATCCTGATGCTGATCGCCTACCTGACAAGCCTCTCCACGCTCGGAGACTTCATGGCCTTCCCTGCCGTCTTTGCCTTCGGTCTGGTGGCCTTCGGAATGCTCGGGATGGGACCGGTGACGATTGCCGTCGACAGCTACGGCCCCGTGGCGGACAACGCGCAGTCCGTCTTCGAGCTCTCCACCATCGAGCAGATTCCCGGTATCAAGGATGAGGTCAAGCGCGACTTCGGGTTCACCCCGGATTTTGAGGTGGGGAAACTCCTGCTCGAGGACAACGACGGAGCCGGCAACACGTTCAAAGCCACCGCCAAGCCGGTGCTGATCGGAACAGCGGTTGTCGGGGCGACGACGATGATCTTCTCGCTCATCCTCATGCTGAAAAACCACTTCGGGTGGACGGATCTTTCCAACCTGAGCATCGTGGATCCGCGGATCATCCTCGGGCTCATGATGGGCGGGGCGGTCGTCTACTGGTTCGCCGGCGCATCCCGCCAGGCGGTGACCACCGGCGCCTACCGCGCGGTCGATTACATCAAGCGCAACATCAAGCTCGGCAACTCGGACCGGGCATCCGCCGAGGACAGCAATGCCGTTGTGAAAATCTGCACGAAGTATGCCCAGCACGGGATGATCAACATCTTTGCGGTCGTCTTCTCGCTGACGCTTGCATTCGCCTGCTTCGATCCGATCTTCTTTGTCGGCTACCTGATCTCGATCGCGATGTTCGGGCTCTACATGGCGATCAACATGGCGAATGCCGGCGGATGCTGGGACAACGCGAAGAAGATCGTGGAGGTGGAGCTGAAGCAAAAGGGAAGCGCGCTGCACGATGCGACCGTGATCGGCGACATCGTCGGCGATCCCTTCAAGGACACGTCTTCGGTGGCGCTGAACCCGATCATCAAGTTCACCACATTGTTCGGAATCCTCGCCGTGGAAATCGCGGTGAATTCCGAGCGGATGCTCGCGACAGGAATCGGAGTCGTCTTCTTCGTCATCGGCCTCTTCTTCGTGCTCCGCTCGTTCTACGGGATGCGCATCTCCACCCTGCATCCCCAGGCCCACATCGACTTCAACGACAAGCGTGACGCCGACGCCGCATCCGCTGAGGCCGCGGCAGCCAAGTCCGCCAGCTGAGGGGGACGATTGCCGGAAAGCGCCCGGGCAAGGCAGGCATGGGGCCTGCTTTGCTGGTAAGATCCTGCCGATTTCCCTATTTATCCCCTGCGGGGAATCCGCTACAAGGTGGGGCTCCCCTCAACGCGCCCCTTATGTCCTCTTCTGCCGCACCCCGTGTTTCCACCGCTCGAATTCTCGGTTATGCCTTCGGAGAGGGGGCGACCTCGATCACCATCAACGGCATCTCGAACTTTGGCATGCTGTATTATACCCAGGTCCTCGGCCTGGGCGCCGTCGCCGCCGGGATCGCCCTGAGCATCAGCCTGATCATCGACGCCGTGGTGGATCCGGTGATGGGCCACATCACCGACAACACGCGGACGCGATACGGCGCCCGCCTGCCCTACATCCTCTGGGGCGGCATCGCTCTGGCGGTCACATTCTTTCTCGCATGGCTTCTCCCGGGATGGACCCAATCGGCCCTCTTTGTCTGCGTGCTGGGGACGAATCTGGCGGTCCGGCTTTCCATGACGGTATTCGGCATCCCCTACAACGCGCTGGGCTTCGAAATCTGTCCGGGATACGAGGACCGCTCCCGCCTGCAGGGAATCCGCATGGCATTCAACCAGGCGGTCAACCTGCTCTTCGGGGCCCTGGCCTGGTCGATGTTTTTCCGGGACCAGACCGGCCCCGACGGCATCCGGATCGACGGAACAACCGTGGCTGGAAACTACCTGACCATGGGGATCGTGCTTTCCGTGTTTGCGCTGGCGCTCGTCCTGCTGTGCGTCGCCGCCACCCGCTTCTCCGCAAAGGACAACCGCGGAGCGCACCTGGAAGGCAATACGATCCAGGCATTCTGGAGGGACCTCAGCGGGATCCTTCGCGACCGCGTGGCCTGGTATGTCTTCGGCTTTTTTGCGATCGCGCAGTTTGCCATGCTGCTGGTCTCCCAGATCCAAATGTTCACCTACGTGTTTTTCATGAAGCTGCCCGCGGACGCCAAGACGATGGTGCATGGCGGGGGGATGGTGGCTTTTGCGATCGGCGCCCTGCTCCAGTCCTGGCTCACGAGGCGGATGGACAAGAAGTCGGCCGGCTATATCGGGATGCTGGCCTCGATCGTCGGAGGCCTCTCGCTGTTCGTCATGTTCATGGGCGGGATTTTGCAACCGGAGAGTTCGGTGTCCCTAGGCGGCCTGAAAATCCCTGTCGGCTTCATCGCCTTCGCGCTTGGCCAGGCTCTCTGGTGGGGAGGATGCGGGATCCTGACGCCGCTTGCCATGTCGATGGTCGCAGATCTCTCCGAGATCAATTTCCTCAAAACGGGAGTGCTCAAGGACGGCAGCTACGGGGCATTTTTCACCTTTATCCTCAAAGCGTGCATGTCGGCGGGCCTGCTGGCGACCGGCTGGTTCGTGGACTGGGCGGGCATCATTTCCGGAGCTGCCACCCAAACCCCCGAGGCCGCGTTCAATATTGCCGTCATGACGTTTCTCTCGGGCCCGGCGCTGGTGGTCCTTTCGTTTCTGGTCCTGCGCAAATACCCGGTGGATCGGTCCTACCTGAAAAACCTTGAGCTGTCCCTGTCGCGGGAGCGCTCCACCCCCAACTGATCCCGGCGATCCGCCTACCTGGCCTGGCTCACGATGACGACCACCGAGTGGGGCGGCACATCGAGGGAGAAGGATTTTTTCATGCCCTCCTTCTCCCCGGTGACGACGCGGACGACCTCTTCGCGGATGTTGTGCAGGGCGGGGCTGCTGCCGCCGAGGGTGTGAAGAGAATACCTCGACTCCATGTCGCAGGGAAATTCCAGCGTGGTTTTTGTCGGGCCGTCGAGCCGGCGGGAGATGAGCATCGTGCTGTAGCGGTTGCCATCGCGGAACGCATAGCAGTCGATGAGCGGCAGCCCGGGCACTGCCGGAAATGATTTCAGCTTTCTGTCCGCGCTGTTCGTCTGGGACACGATGTCCGCCCGGATCCCGGGAAGATCCATCGTCACCATCTCCTTCGGCGTCGCGGTGATGAGGTCGCCGGCGAGCAGGGTGTTCCGCATGCCCAGAGCCTTCCAGGCGATATGCTCGCCCCACTGTCGGTTGTGCGAGGCCCAGTAGTGGCCGTTCTTGAACATGAAGAATGCCTGGTCGCCGTATCCGTCGCGCAGGTTGCTCATGAAAATGTCCAGCGAGTTGACCGCCTGCGCGAGGGATTTCCCCTCCTCCTGTTCGGCCAGGTTGAACTTGCCGGGCGCCGGAAGCGTGTAGCCGGGACCTGCCTCATACACGAGGCACTGCACCCCCCCCGGACGCCCCTGCGCCGCAGCGATGGAATCAGCCGTCTCCTTGAACAACTCAGCCCTCGGAACCAGCATGCGGCGGGCATAGGTGAGGATATTCATCCATCCCTCCTCCGGACTCCCGGATGTCAGCAGCCCGACGGCATCCCACCCACCCGTATAATACGCGATGTCGATCGCCTGGGCGGACGGACAGTTTTTCAGGGCGCTCGCCCCATACGACGACGAGTCGTTCTTTGGCTGTGCCGCCCAGCCGTTGATAGCGAGCTGGAATTTATCCGCCCGGAACCACGGGCTCGACTTCATCTGCCCGAACATAAATTCCGCATAGGCGCCGTAAACCGCTCCACGGGCTGCAAAATCCTGCGTTTTGAAGGAGGGATTCCACGTCTCGTTGCCCATCTCGATCCTGATCCGGCGGAAGACATCTATCCAGGGCTTCTCCTGTCCCCAGGCCGCCCGCTTTTTTCCGTAGGGTGAATCGGGTGGACCAGCCAGATACTCGATGAGATTTTTCTGCTCCTGCACGGAGAACACCGTCGAGGTGATGATCCATGGGTCCGCTCCGACCTGCGCGCAGAGCTCAAGCTGCCGGTGCAGCCCGACCGGTGCGGTTGTCGCCGCGCCGTTGATCTCCCGGAAGGTCAGGTTCGATACGGACGGATCCCCGAGCGCGTCGTCGAGGCACTTTCCAAAGCCCCGGTTTTGCTGGAGAGCCCAGAGGCGGAGCGTGCCCGGACGGAACCGCTTCAGCGTCTCCGTGATCTCCGGATAGAACCCTCCGGAGTGAGGCCCTCCCTTTTCGATGATCGAAATGTTGTCGATAAACAGCGTTCCGGACTCGCTGGTGCCGATCTCGAACCGCTCGGCGGATTTTCCGGGGGGCTTGGCAATGAAGTCGAAGGAATATTCCTTCCACCCGGAGCTCACCGTCAGTTTTTCACCCGCGAGACTCGCGACCTGCACATCGACATTGCCGGCCGGCATTCCAGCCTGTTTCATCCAGAGGGTCACGGTGTGGGCTTTCCCCTCGTGGAGGCGCGGCAGATCACTCGCCTGCCCGGAGAGAAGCCAGTTGCCGACGCTCACGCGGCCACCGTTCCAGCCTTCGGGAACAGTGAGGGCAAACGAAGCGCCGCCCCCACCCGGCGGCACATCCGGGGAAAGCGCCGTGCGCACTCCCGCCGCATGGAGATTCTTCTCTTTTCCGTTATTGAGGGAAAGCCCCCCGAAAAGCCACCAGGGACTCCCCCCCCATGTGCGGGTGACCGACTCCGGAAATTCCGTGCGCACGGCGGTGATGACATATTCGTCACCTGCCTGCACTTCCGGCCCGGACCCGGAAAATGTAATCCGGTTCGGTCCGGCTATCGATGCTTCATAAGCGGCGATTTTTCCCTCCCGCACGAGACGGATCCTCCCGTTCTCGAAGCGATAAACCGCGACGGTGCCCCCATCAAAATATCCATTCCGGAAGACATCGTAATATCCGATTTTTCTCTGTCCGGCATCGTCCTCAAGAGTGGTTGTCGATCCCCCTGTGGCCGTGCCTTTGAGGCGGGCGGTGACAGGATTCGGATTCGGGGAGTTCCACCACTGGTTGTGCCATGGTTCGGTATTCCAGTGAGACATCGCCGGAGGATCAATATTCGCGCCGAATCCCGGTGGATCCTGCACCTGCACAGCCGGAGAGATCTCGAACACCGCCCGGGTGCCCTTCACCGGCGGATGTGCAGACCAGAGAGAAGAAACCGGAAGGCTCAACGCGAGAAAAGCGGGAAGGGACTTCATTTGGAACTCAGGTCTGGAATCCGATTTGTCCTTTCGGAGTCAGGGAGACGCAGGATTTGTCATCCTTTTGTCGTCCTTGTCAACCCGCTTGCGTAAGACGCCAAAATTGAGGCCTGTTCGAACGGGATGAACCCTGCTTCGCAGGGCGCTGCGAAAATGGCTGCGCTTGCACACGCCCAGCGTTGCTGGACTGGCAGTCGAACTGCGTTCGGATGTGCGGAGCACCCGCCAACAAAGTTGGCGACCCTAACGGGATGATCCTGCCTGCCGGCAGGCTCCACAGAATTCGCCTTCGGCATCTCCGGGTTGCGCTATCGTGCTGGTGGTCGAACTGCGTTCGAATGTGCGGAGCACTCGCCAACAAAGTTGGCGACCCTAACGGGATGATCCTGCCTGCCGGCAGGCTCCACAGAATTCGCCTTCGGCGTCTCCGGGTTGCGCTATCGCGCTGGTGGTCGAACTGCGTTCGAATGTGCGGAGCACTCGCCAACAAAGTTGGCGACCCTAACGGGATTCGAATACGTTCGGTTTACCTAAGGAAAAGGCGAAATAATGGCTTGCAGGACAGATGCAGGACAAATAGACTCTCAATTGTTGTCCTATGTCCTCGAAAGTCTCCAAAAAGAAACGTGGCCCGGTGGAAATCATTGAAGGGAAAGGTATCAAAATTCCTATTTATGACAGCCCAATTCGTGGCGGATCGAGTTTTCAACTGGCATTCTACAAAGAGGGCAAACGAGATCGAGAGAGAACAGCGACTATTGAGGCTGCCCGGAAACGGGCGAAAGAACTCATTGAGGAACTGGCGAGCGGGAAAGCTCACGCCGGCATCACTTTTACAGCCGCTCAAGCGGCGGTCATCCATGACGCAGTCGCCACGCTGAAGCCATTGAATGTGACGCTCACGCAGGCGGTTCGTGAGTTTGCGGATGCCGCAAGAATCATCAACGGTCATGGGTCACTCGCGGAGGCTGCACATTTTTTTGTTCGGGAACGGCAGAAGCGGAAAATTCAGCCCATCAAATTTGCCGATCTGGTTGAAAAGTTCTTCCTCTCCATCGCGGATAATTCCTACCGGTATCGGCAAGACACGCAGGCTCGGCTGAGGCTTGCCGCAAAATCCTTTTCGATGGAGGTCCAAGAAATAACGACTCCCATGATCGACGGGTGGCTTGATTCCATCAAGGCCAAGGGCCGCACACGGAACAACTACCGCACTTGTATTGCCACTCTCCTTTCCTACGCACGCAATCAGGGATTCCTCCCGGAGAACGAACGGACCGCCGCAGAAAAGGTCAAAAAGGTCAAACCGGGTGGAGATGGAGCTCCCGGAATCTATACCCCGAAACAGATCGAAGAGCTTCTTTCCAAGATTGAGGAAAAGTGGGTGCCGTTTGTCGCCATCGCCGCTTTCACCGGAATGCGATCCGCAGAGCTTCACCGGTTGGACTGGAAGGACGTTTGGCTGAACAAGGGGTATATCGAGGTTCAGGCACAGAAGGCAAAAACAGCCAGTCGCAGGCTTGTGCCGATCCTGCCAAACTTGAGGTCATGGCTCACACCATACACGGGCAAGAAGGGAACGCTCCCCTGCCCCAGGTTTTCGCACGATTCGACGTTGATGATCGAGTTTGGCAAGGCGACGGATAAATCCGGATTTGTCCGAGTTCACAATGGTTTCCGGCACTCCTTTGCTTCCTACCGGTTGGCCCAGACCCAGAATGCCGCCCAGGTCGCTTTGGAAATGGGCAACAGTCCAAGAAAATTGTTCGAGAACTATCGCGAACTGGTGACCCCAGAGGATGCTGAAGCCTGGTTTTCTATTGCGCAGGCGATCCGACCGAAACCGGCAAAGTCGAGGAAACCGGTTTGATCACCGAAGTATCTCGGCAACCGTTGTAACACGGGTTGCCTGCAGAGCGTTGAGCAGGTCAATTTTTCTGAAAAGCCGGTGACGCCCCAGTTTGTAACTTGGAAGCAGCCCCTGCTGGACGTAATGGTAGAGAGAACGAAGGGGGATGCCCAGGAATGCGGCCGCAGTTTTTGCACACATGAATTCCGCTTCCATTGCGCGGAAGGCGGCGTTTTTCTCAAATCGATTTTCCAGTGCGATTGTCTCCATAGTTCCGCCAACGCTGAATGGAAAAACGAGAGAGCCCGCTCCGAGTTGGGAGCGACTTTCGGGCATACTCCAAGGCAAGGTGTGATCATACTCTTTCTGACATTGATCTTGGCTTTCCAAGAGAGTGGATTGGTTCACGGTGAAGAGTGTTTTATTTATTCACCTTGCTCGTAAGAGCAAGTAGTGGTATTTACGCAATATGAGCCAAGCATCAATTCAACAGATGTTGAAAGAGGCTCCGCGACGTCTGGCGAAGCTGTTGGCTATTCCGGTCAGCGAATTGGAGGTGCGAGGGGATGTCTCTGCTTCTGAAGGTGGCCCGGATCTGATCATTTTGCGCGGCAAGCAAATTTTTGCTGTCGAGTGCAAAGCCAGCGGTCAGATGGCTTCGGTGACTCTGGCTGCTCGCAGGGTCCGAAAATATGTGGAAGCCAGGAAAAAGAACGCGATTCCCCTCGTTGTTGTGCCCTTTATGGGTGAAGTCGGCCAGCAGCTATGTGAGGAGGAAGGGGTTTCCTGGTTCGATCTCTCCGGGAATGCGCGTCTCGTGACACCCGGTCTGCGCGTCCAGATCGAGGGAAAACCCAACCAGTTCAAGCAGACGGGCCGCCCCAAAAGCTTGTTTGCTCCCAAAAGCGCGAGAATTGCTCGCTGGCTTTTGATGAAAAGCGATCAGGCTTTTACCCAGCGCGAGTTGGCACGATTGTGTGGACTTGATGAGGGCTTCACCAGTCGCGTTGTGCGCGGTCTGGAGGATCAGCAGCTCATCATGCGGTCAGCGAGCGGAGCGGTGCGCGTGAAAGACTATGATACCCTTCTCGACGCATGGCAGGAAGCATACGATTTCTCGAAAAATAACATCGTGAGAGGGCATGTGGCTGCACGTTCCAGTGATGATGTGCTTCGGCAGTTGGCCGGAAAGCTGAAAAAGGACAAAATTGAATATGCCGCTACAGGCTTGGCTGGTGCCTGGCTGTGCTTGGGTTTCACCGGGTTTCGGCTGGCTGTGCTGTATGTGGCGGAATTGCCGTCCGATTCTCAGCGCGAACAGATGGGCTTTCATGAAGTCGAGCGCGGCGAAAACGTCTGGCTCGTGCAGCCAGCTGACTCTGGAGTCTTTCAAGGCTTTGAATTTCGTGAAAGCATTGCTTGTGTCCATCCGGTGCAGGTCTATTTGGATTTAAAAAATCATCCCGAACGTTCCGTTGAAGCCGCCCAGGAACTACGAAAGAAACTTTTGAAATCGCCCTCACATGCTTGAAAAGCCCACTACTGCCTCAGGCTATCCCCCGGATCAAGTTGCGCGGGTAAAAGCGACCTGTCTGTATCTGGCCACCAAGCTCGGCGACATCATGGATGAACTGGTTGTCGTGGGAGGACTCGTGCCCTCGTTGCTCGTTGACCAGGAGCACTTGTCCGAAAATGTCACCCCGCATGTGGGCACACTCGATCTTGATCTCGGGCTGGCTTTCGCTCTCGTGGGGGAGCAACGATACCAAGAGGTGACGGATCGCTTGACCCAGGCCGGATTCGAGACCGACGTGAATGATGAAGGCATCCCAACCCGGCAGCGCTGGCGGATCAGTGATCCACCGGTGACAGTGGATTTTCTGATCGAGCCGGAAAACAAAAATGCAAAGCCAGGGAGCCTATTTTCGCTCACAAAAGATTGGGCCGCCATCGTGGCTCCCGGCCTGCATCTGGCGTTTCGGGACAATCGGTTGATAAAGCTCACGGGATTCACAATTGCCGGAGAGAAGGCAAGCCGGGACATTCGTGTCTGCGGAGCAGGCGCCTATATCGTTCTCAAAGCGCTGGCATTCCGTATCCGTGGAGAAAACAAGGATGCCTACGATCTCTTCTACCTGCTCCGCAATTACGGAAACGGGGTGCCTGATGTCGCAGCGTTGCTCAGCCCCCTGCTCTCCGATGAAATTGCTCAAAAAGCCCTCGCGCACCTGAGCGAGGATTTTCTTGATCCCGAAAGCATCGGACCACGGCGGGTGGCCGAATTTCTTTACGGGCGCCCAGACCCTGAGACCCAGGCGGATGCCATGGGGTTCATCCGCCAACTGCTTGGCATGTGCCTGCAAGGATTATCAAAGCCGATTCAGTAAAAGGGCCATACAGGCCGGGGAAGGCCCAGTGACTCCTGCTCGAATTGTCCCTTGCTGCCCGCTTCGATCATCCGTCCGATTTCCAACTTCTCCACATCCGTCATTTGATCTGACGCGGCAAGCCTTCGAAGAGTTTTTAGATCCTCATCCACGAGGGGAATGGCTCCCTCCGCAGGGCGAAATTTCATGTGGAGCGAACGGATATCGCTTTCTGTCCGGACGCGAAGATCCCGAAGAATGTCGAAGCCTTTGGGGTCGGAGTCGCCGAAATGCCATCGGGCGATCTGCAAGGGCAGAAGTCGCAGAAAATCGATAACCGCGGAATTGGCGAATCCGCCTTCGCTGCCGCTGCTGATCAAAAGCACCCCGCTTCGCAATTTTGCCAATTCATGGAGCACGGCAGCATTCTCGACGGTGAGGCAGCGCGCAGCGCCGATATCCAACCGTGCTCGCCGTATGTCGGAAATTCCCACACGCACCGGCCGACTCAACAGGCCGAGATCAAGAACTCCCTCCTCGAATACCAACCTGATCGGTCCATGAATGAGAAAACTGCGTTCGTTGTCGGTTATCCCCAGATCCGCCAATCCCTGGATCGCATTGTCAGTGATCTTCGCCAGGCAGGGATCAATGCGTGCGCGCAATTTCTCAAGGGTTTTCGATTCGCCAAACAGCACAACGCTGGCAAAGCGCAATAATGATTCTCCCGGCCACGAGAGCAAACGGGGGAGCGAGTCGAGGATGGCTTGCGTTTGTGGTATGTCCGCCCGATCAAATGGCTGGACCGAACCACCGGAGAGCGCCATTCCGGCATAGTATTCGCAAAACCTCACCCATCCGTCTTGGAATGGTTCGCGCACGGTTCTTTGGGAACTGTGACGGAACAATTCGCTCAATGTCTCGCGCTCTGTTTCCGGGTTGGTTGTTCCCAAATGCGAAAAGAATGCGTGGGCATTCGCGAGCGGCAGACGAACTTTCTGGATTTGAGAAGGATCGCGCTTGAAGGGCTCCAGAATCAGAACCCCTGCCGCCTTCAAACCTTCCAACTCCCGAAGGGCCTCAGTGCGGGGAGGACCATGCAAGCTGGAGGCTTTTTTCAGAAGGTCATTAAACGGGATGATGATATCCCGCGTGGCGTTGGCAGTTCGTCCAGCTCGTCTCGAACGAAACTCCTTGGCCAGGACTTCGAGGACCGGCGTCATGCCCATTCCTTGGAGCGCTCCAATGCTTCCGCACGATTCAGAAGCGCACCGATATTCCGAATCGATTTCCGACCGTTCACAAAGTTTTCGCGCTGATGCACAGCCAGCACCTGATCGCACTCGCCAATTGCGTAGGGCCAGTTGCCGCTCGACATGGAGAGAATACCCTGGAGGTCCACATCGCGCAGCGCACGAATGGCGTCGGTAATCCTCTCGCCGGACATCTTGGAAAAGGCTTCGTCGATGGGAACGAGACCGAGGGAAGGTTCGGTGTAGCGTTGAGGCAGATGGCGTTTGTATGCCCGGAGGTAGCAGGCCAGAATTGAAATGTAGAAGGGAGTCTGCTTCTCCCCGCCGCTGAATTTGTCTGCATGCCGGTTGAGACTCTTGGCAGGAAGTTCTTCCCTTTTCGGGTCACGCACCTCCATGTCGTAACGAAAATAACTGCGGTAATCCAAGAACGACTGCGCCAGCTTGCCCTCCGGTTCATCCACCAGCGCCTTGAACACATGGTCCACTGCTTCACGCGCCTCGGAGCCAAGGGTGGCAAAGATGGAATCCCCGTCCTGCGTGATGGAACAAACCTCGAGAACCCTTCGATATTCTTGAAACTCCTTCGCCTGATTCTCCTCAACCCGAATGTGATAAAGACTGTCCCCGATCGGCTTTTTGAGCTGGAGGTTCAGATCGTCGATTGTTTTTCGCACGTCGTGAATGGCCTTGGACAGCCGGGCTGCCACAGTGGTTCGGAAAAGGTCCTGCCAGCGATGTTCCTCATCGAGGGCTTGTTGCTGGCGCGCTGGCATGTCCTGCACCCTGATCCGTTGAAGTAATTTCTCATACGAGGCATTCCAATCTGTTTGAGGGTCGAAATCCGGCTCCGCTCTCAACTCGGGATGTTGGTCCGCCAATCCCTGGCGAAGCAGGGAAACCAAAGCTTCCATCCCGGGAAGCTTGGCCAAAAGAATACGGGATTCCGATCCGGCCTGGGAGGCGCAGGAATCGAAAGTTGGATATTGGAGCTTCAGCTCTTCACGCAAAGCGTCGCAACGCGCAACCGGCAAGGACTGGGCTACCGCCCGCAATACTTTTTGAAAACTGCTTTCGGCTCCATCGAGGATCTTTTCTGCGGATGTCAACCGGGATGCAGCGTCGGTTCTTTCGCTGGAATGCAACTTGCCATTCAATTCCAAACGAAGCCGATCAAGTTCGTCCACTTCGAGTTTGAGATTGTCTATGGCATCCATGCGCGCCGCCAATTCTGGAGTTTCCGCTGCGGATTTGAGGGCAATCAATCGATTTCGATTCTCTTCCTCGTCTTTGAGCTGCGAGGCGGCATGGATATCACCTTCCATGTCTTCGGAATCCAGCCGTTGCTCGCTGATTGTCCTGCAGATTTGATCCGCCCGCAGAAGGAGCGGTTCGAGGTTGCGCAGCGCGGCCCCTCGCTCATTGGCCTCCGCCAGTAGGTGCGCCTTAAGCCGTTCAATCCCACGTGTCCCAATGCAGGGTCTCTGATCGTAACGGCGCGGACGCTCCGCGAAAAGCCCCCGCAGGCGAAACCCATCCGGCATGATAGCGTCAGCGTGTTGTCGCAATTCCTCCAATGTCGTTGCGCAGATCACCCCCCCGAATAATTCATCGACAACCGCCCGGGCAACCGGATCGACGGAATCGATCTTCAATGCCAGCGAACCCGGCAATACTTTGGGCTTACGCGCAAGAGCACGCTCCGGGTCCACTAGGGATTCGCTTGGGCTGTCCTGCGGGAAGGTTTTGAAAATCCCCAGCGCTTGAACGTAATCGTCGCGGCCAACCACGGCGGAAAATTTGCGCGTGAATGCCACCTCGACCGCAGGCCGCCACTCCTCATCATTCACTTCGCAAAGCTCCCGGAGCTGGCGGGCCGGATTCTCCCGGCTTCGGCGTGGAAGCTGGCGGTTGAGTTCGTCGAGGAGCGGTGATTCGATCACCCGATTCTGTTCCAGTTTTTTGATTTGAGTCTGAAGTGACTCCAGCTCCCCACGCGTATTCTGCACCAGTTCGCTTTCTGCCGAGACCGCCGCCCGCACCCGGCTGCCCACCGAGCGCACGGCTTGCGAGAGATCGCGAAGTGCCCCTTTCAAGGATTTCGGACGGGCCTCCTTGAAGGATTGAAGAACATGCGACAATTCTTGGACCGATCCGGCATTGCGTTCGGCAAGAAAGTCTCCGGCTTTGCGGGCAAAGTCTGCCGTCGCTCGCACCCGACGAGCTTGTTCCGCCTCGACGGTTTTTCCGATCTCACTCAGGCTTTGAATTTTCTGAACGGATGTGACAATCTGCGCCTTCAGGCTGAGCAGCACGCTTCCCCCGGCGTCCCGGAAAAGGTTCTTCAATGCCTCCAGATCCTGTCCCTTGGCAAAATGATCCCTGCTGACGGATTCGAAACGGGTGCGCAGTTCCGCCTGGCGGGCGTCAATCTCTTTCAGTTTCTCCACCAGTTCGGCGACCTCCGATCGTGCGGCTTCGCGATGAAATTCCGCCTCCAGATATCGAAAGGCTTCCGCATCACGGTTGGCTTCTTCCCATTGCTTTCTGGCCGCAACAATTTGCTCCAGCCGGGCAAGTTTGTCCTGAAGCTTATCAAGTTCCTCGCGAATCCTCAAGTAGCTCCGGTAACTTTGCTGCACCGGCTCGATCTTAATGTCTTCAGATTGAAGAATGTATTGCCGACAGAACGAGTCGAATCGTGGCAGGAACGCAAACGACATCGCTGACGGCATCAGAAAATCGATTGTTTCCCGGTGAAAATTCAAATGCTCGCCCAGCCGCTTGCGGTATTCGGTGATGTTTCGGAACGGATCTCCGTCCTTTTGTTTCATCAGCAGCCGGAATCCATCGAGATCAAGCGCAAAACCGTCCGGCGTGACAAAATTCGACCGCTCCAGGCGTTCTGGTATCCGGAAGAATTCCTCCTCCGGTGTCTGTGACGCCGCATTCGGGTAATCAATACGCATGCCCCAGGTTTCAACCTGAATGCCGTCCGGCCACGTGAATTCCAGCGCGACATAAGTGATGCCTCCGTCTCTCTCAAATTGGGAGCCCCCTTCCCCATCCTCTTGGGTGTCGCAGAGGCAATAGCTCTTTTTGTCCCGACCGGAGGTGTGGCCGCGACCGTCGGATGCCGCATTGTATTTCGAACGCTGGTCCCCGATCAGGACAAGTTGGATAAGATCCATGAGGACCGACTTCCCGGCACCGGTCCGCCCCGCGATGAGCAGATTTCCATGAATGTCAAAAGTGTCGCAGTAGCCAAACCATTGAATGGCATGAATGCGGGTCAGGCGGATGCATCGGCTAGCCATTCTCGACCTCCTCTCCGCTTCCTCGTTCCATCAGATCGTCGAGTGTGACAGCGACCTTTTCATATTCCCCAAACGGCAACACAAACCGGATTGTCGGCAGGACTTCGATTCGGGCACGGGATAAGTCATCCGCATAATCCATTCTCACCAGTTTTCGCGATGCAGCGAAGGCAAGAATCTCCCTCAGCACCGAAGGCGCGGGTATGCGGTCTCCCAACTTTGTTTTGAGGGATTCGTTGAATGCCTCCACAGAAAAGATGACCGGCGCACCTTCCGACCGCAATTGCACGTCGTAGTCATACCAGAGACAAAGCAACACAAGCGTCCACTCCACACGCAAACGCTTCAGTGTCGCCCGTTCGCCGGGCATCGCGTGGATCAACTGATCATCCTCGTTGAGAAAAACCTGAAAGCCAATCAGCGCACACACTTCCTTGACCCAGGCGAGATGCAGTCGCGTCCAGTCATAGAGCTCTCGGTCCCCCGGCAGATCCCGCAGGATGGCCTGCCGATGGAACAACTCGCTCACAGCCGCCTGCAAGTTTTCCCGCTCGGAATCGGAAAGATCCGGGATAAGCCGGCTGGCAAGTAGGGTTGGGGCAAACTCGTCGCTCATTTTCTCTCCAACTCAAAGCGCTCGATCCGAAATTCGGCTTTCTTGTCGAGCAGAACAGCCCCGGATGGATTGCGTGATCTCTCCGTTTCCAGCCGGTAATTTGCCCCGCCGGCAGTGGCAAAAACCAGACAGGAAATGATATCCAAAACATCATCTTCGGTGCGCACGGGGATGGCTTCCGAGGACATCGTCTGACCGGATTCCAGCTCAAGACCACCGACAAATCGGTTCGCCCGGTCCAAGCGAAGCGCATTTCGCAGATTGCGTTCCATCTCACGCAGGCTTTCTTCTCTGTCTTCGTCGGTCAACGGCAAAACGACCGGACGACGCAGAGCTGGATCTGCCGATTGTCGAGTCCGCGCGAGCGAAGACATCCCGACCAAGCCATCGTCAACCAGGCGAGCGGAGGGCAGGGTCAGCCGGTTTTCCAGATCGGTCAGGCGAGTTCCGGCCAGATGATCTTTCACATAATCAAAGATGACTTTGACCTGTTGCCTGCGGGCCGATCCCACATCTTGAATATAGCGAATCCGGGACCGCGACCGCCGGGCAAAATCAGCCGTGCCTTCGTCAACCCGGTCCGCACTCGGCTCCACATCCCCGAGAGCAATGGAAAGTTCCTCAATCGTGCGCAGAATCTCGATGGAAGCCCGCTCCGCATCAGGCTGGGCCCGAATGTAATCCTCGCGCAGTTTTTGCAGCGCCAGATCATCCCGCTCCAATTCGTTCAATCCCTCCATGGCCTCACGAAGCCGGGCGGGCAAACGGGCATGAATCAATTCCCGATAGCACTGCTGGGTGATCAATTGGGAAAACTCGTTGTAAATGATGTCCAGCGCCTCCGCCAATGTCGCAGTCTTGAGCTGGCGCTGCGCGAATCTTTCGACCTGTTTGCGGATCAACCTCAATTCGCGCAACCCGGCCCGCGTTTGCGTGAGACAGTTCTTCAGCTCCTCCCAAATCAGCTCCATGCGCGAATGCGGATACCTCAACCCCGCCAGTCGGTCACAAACCAGGCGGAGCTTGCCGGTGAATGAGGCCACGCTCTGGCTCACCATTGTGCGAAACGCCTCCAACATCGCCTGCGCTGCGGCTTCCACATAGATTGTCCGCCGATAATCGGACCGCCTTTCCTCCTCCAGCCATTTTGCAGCGATCAGGCGGCGCAAGATCATGCTCGCCGGATGCCCGATATCGGCATCATCCACTTCCCCATCCTCCTCGGCATAGATCAGCCCGAGAGCCAGAACACGGTCGATAATCTCCAATGCCTCAGAGCGATCCAGCGAATCCCCACGAGCAGGCATTTCACGCTCCAACGCATCAATGACATCAAGATACACCCGCGCATTCACACTCACCAGAATTCCAAAAAACTTTGGCGAGATTTCGGAGAAGAGTGCGGAACCGAGCGAATCCATCAGTTCAGATGGCCTTTCTCGCCGTGCTGCTGTGCACTGGAAGCTAAATCGGCAGATGTCTCGTTGGTTGAAGTATGTGCTGCGAGTGTGGAAACAATCGTTTCGATTCGATTCAATCTCGCCACGATCCGTTCCATGGACGCATGATCTTTACTCGGCCGGACCAAGAATGATGCGATCAAGGCGGTAAAGGCACCGAAAACTCCAATCCCAGCAAACATAGTTAATACGGCGACCGCACGACCGAGCGTCGTAACGGGTGCGAGATCACCATACCCCACGGTTGTCATTGTGGTAAGGGTCCACCACACTGCATTTTCAGCCGTGTCAATCTTACTGCCAGAGCCCTCCTCCGCCACCAAAATGGCGACAGAGGAAAAAACGGCAACCGATAACAATGTGAGAATAATTGCAAAAATGGTCGTTTCTCTTTTGTTAACGAATAATCGCTTCAGCAATCCTGAACTTCCTCGAAGCCCACGAAAAAGACGAAGCAGTCGAACAATTCGCGAAAGACGGCCCCATCGAAAAGGGTCCACCAAAGGAACTGATGACAAAAAATCCAACCAGCCCCAGGTCAGGAGGTATCTCTTCCGATCCAAGTGGAGATAAAACAGTAAAAAGAAGTCCGCCATAAACACCGCACAAATGGCAACATCCGCAACATCGAGAACTCGTCTGATTTCAAGCGGCAGTGGCACGAGCAGTGATATTCCGAGAACGACCAATACGGTCACAGATGCGAGCAGGATCAAAACCTGCCAGGCTATTGGCACAGGACGGCGAAGGTGGCTTTCGTCGGAAATCATTTCGCAATTTCGAGCTCGCGCTGGCTGTCTCGCTTTGAAATCTGATCAAGATGAGCCAACAACTTGGCAATCTCATTCGGAGCATCGTGCCACCAGTCGGTTGACCAGATGCGGTGAAGCTTCCATCCGAGCCCTTCGAGAACAAGCTGCCTCAACTTGTCACGATCCCTTGCTGTAGCGGCCCGGTGGTAAGTCGCGCCATCGCATTCCACCCCGAGAAGGTAACGCCCTGGAGCCTCGGGATCGACAATCCCGAGATCAATGCGATATCCAGAGCAACCGACCTGAAAATGCACTTCGTAACCCGCATCGCGTATTCGCTTGGCGACCAGCCTCTCAAATTCTGAATCGGCATTGGCATCGGCAGAGGCTGTAGTGGCAGCCGCGAGTGCTTTCGATCCGCGCTCTGCATACTCGAGGAAATATTTGAGATCGCGCACACCGCGGGAGCGGGTTCGTGTAAGGTCGATCTGATCGCCGCGAAGACCGCTGAATACTAGCACCTCATGCTTGGCCCGGGTAATCGCGACATTCAGCCGTCGTTCGCCGCCGTCCCGGTTCAACGGACCAAAATTCATCGACAGCTTTCCGCTTTCGTCCGGCCCGTAGCAGATGGAAAACAAGATCACGTCGCGTTCGTCGCCCTGCACATTCTCCAAATTTTTGACAAAGACGGGTTCACTCTCCACTGGCGGAGCATCTCCGAAATGAACTTCGATTTCGGGATGTTCCCGACGCTTTTGATCGAGGAGGTCTTCGACAAGCTGTTGTTGCGCCATGCTGAAGGTGACAATTCCGTAAGATCTTCGATCTTCTTGCGGATTCAGCAACCGGCGCACCAGTTCGTCCACCAAGGCGCGTGCCTCGCCCGGATTCGTTCGGGATTTTCCTTTGTCGTAACGGGCCTCCGCGATATGGCGAAAACGCACGCCCCCGAGTTCGGTTTCCGGTGACGGGAAAGTGAGGAGATCATTTTCGTAATAATGACGGTTGCTGAAAGCAATCAGGCCTTCGTGCCTGCTTCGATAGTGCCATTGCAGGCGTTTGTGTCTCATTCCCGCGCTCAGCAACTCGTCGAGGATGCTTTCCAGATCGGTGTTCTCAGGAGCAATTTCTTCGTCCTCATCTTCGGATTTTCCGAAAAAGTTGGTGGGCGGGAGCTGTTTCGGATCACCCACCACGATGAGCTGGCTGCCGCGAGCGATTGCTCCTATGGCATCCCAAACGGGAATCTGCGACGCCTCGTCAAAAATCACGACGTCGAAATGTTCGTGGGTGGAATCGAGATACTGTGCCACAGAGAGCGGACTCATCAATACGCACGGCTTTAGACGGGGCAACAACTTCGGAATGCTGCTGAGCAGGCGCCGGACGGGAATGTGGCGCATCTTTTTCCCCAATTCTTTGCGGAGGAGACCGATTTCGGCCTTCGGAATATCCCTAAAATCATCCCGCGGAACGTTGGCGGCGAGGCGACTATGAATCGAATCGCGTGCCAGTTGAACGAGCCTCTCATCAAGTTGCCGGAACCGCTCAATACGTTCGCCATGCTCCGTTCCGAAGAAGCCGCGCAGAGTCGGATCCTTCTCTATCGCGGCGAAGAGCAGGGCCCGACGAAAACTCCGCTCAAACAGGGCGGGGAGATCGTCAATCGCCGCTTCACCTTCCTCTACTCTGGCCACCAAGGGAGAAAGGCCAATGCTCAGCGACTCAGATCGGATCTTCTGCCAGGCACACCAAGGACGAAGTTGGGGCCATCCAGCTTCAAAACGATCAATCAAGGTCCGGACCGCAGCGACATGATCGCCAGAGCGATCTACCGCCTCCCGTCGCACGGCCAACTCGTCGCCGATCTCATTGAAGGTCGTCACAAAGCCGGCAAAAGCATTCAGGAAATTAACGAAGCGGCCTCCGATGGGCGTGTTTGGACCGAATGATTCCGGTCCTTCGCGGAAAAGCGCACTAAAGAGCTGCCTCAGTCGTTCCAACCACTCGAAGTCTTCTCCGGCACAGGCGAGCAGACGGGAATGGAACGCCTCTCCCCAAGTCCGCACGGCATCAAGGTCCTCTGCCGAGGGAACGCCATTCCGCCAAAGCACGCCAAGGGTTTCTTCAGCCGTTGTCTGGGCGATTGCGAGCTCCTGATTGAGCGTCCTGAGCCGGATCGCGTGGTTAAGGAAATCCGCCGTCTGGGACGGCCGCACCTTTGCTTCATCCGTCCTGGCAGACTGAAGCTCTTTTTGCACAGCTCTTCCCCCAAGCCATTTCGGAAGAAACCATGTAGTCTGTGAGGACTGCCACTTCTGCTGAAGCGCATCGAGTCCGAGTGCCAACAAGCGTGACTCATCGAAGCCCCGGAGTTGATCTCTGGCCGAAGTGCGTTCATGGGCGAGAGACGCCCAATTCTCGATTTCCATGGAAAGCCTGCTCCAGGGAACCGTTGCAAAACGCGGTCCCACGGCAATCGGACTGCAAAGCGTTTCCGCCAAATAGGCGACATTGTAGAGTTGGCTCAGAGACATTCTGGCCGATGGAACCTTCAGCCAGGTTCCCAGGTCATTTGTGGTCGTCTCGATTTGCTCAATGAGCGGCTTCAAAGCCCGCAGCCGGTCCAGCATCCCTTCACTCCAGGCAGGAGACCATTCCTCACGACCAATCTCGGCGAGAAGGTGCGAACTCAATTCTCCCAGCGGCAGAGCGCGCTCCCGAAGTAATCGGGATACGTCCCGAGCTCGTTCCAGAGTTGCCCTTGTGGACTCCAGGATCTCGTTCCATTCTTCGAGTCGCACCGTTGGTTCATCGCGGCGGGGAAGCAGGAAATCAAAGCAAGAGTAAGGGCTCAATCCGCACGGCAGGGACTCGTGGAGCGCGCGTGCGTAAGCGTTGAGCCGGGTCCGCAGTTCCGCCAATTCCGTCGCCCGCTCTTCCCACTCCGAGTTTTGCCGAGCATCGACGACGTCCAGGCTTCGCTGAAACTGGGCCAGCACTTCACCTTTTCCAGTTTTGTTGGAATGAAGTTCCAGACAGAATGGCTCCAGTCCTTCTTCGCGCAACCTACGATGCACAACATCGAGCGCGGCCCGTTTTTCCGCCACAAACAGAACCCGTTTTCCATGCGCAAGGCAGTGCGCGATGATGTTGGTGATAGTTTGGGATTTTCCCGTGCCCGGAGGCCCCTCCAAGACAAAATCGTGCCCGGCCGCAGCCGCCATCACCGCGGCGAGTTGGGAGGAATCCGCGCTGCGGGGACAGAAAATCTCGCGTGGATGGAAGCGGTCATCGAGTTCAGCCGGACGGATGTCCTCCGGCACATGTGGATATGGAGCGCCCGAGCCCTCGACCAAGTGCTGCACGACCCGGTTGCGGGTCAGATCCTCAAGTCGATCAGCAAGGTCTTTCCAAAGGAGAAACTTGGTAAAAGAAAACTGGCCCAACCAGATCTCAGTCTTCACTTCCCAACCGGCGAGATTGCGCACCGCGTCCCGGAAAATTTGCAACACTCGGCCGACATTCACCCCATTTACGTCCTCAGGGAGAGGGTCCAGGCCCGCGACTTCTTTCTGGAAATTCTGCCGCAGCATCTCCATCAAGGTGACATTGAGGCGGGTTTCCTCATCGATGCGGCGGAGCGAAAACCCCTCCAAGACCGATTTCCGCTTCAACTCGACGGGCATGAGGAGCAATGGCGCGCGATAAATGCGGTCGCTATGCTCGGTCTCCCTCCACTCAAGAATGCCAACCGCAGCGAACAAGGTATTCGTGCCATTTTCATCCAGCGCATTCCGGGCCGAACGATACAACTCGGTGAGACGACGGGAATGTTCGCTCTCGTCGAGATGCGTGTGGAGACGACCTTGCTTCAATTCCTCAGTCAGATGAACCGCCAATGCATCGGCACGTTGTTGCTGGGACAGCGTGGCGCTGTGTCGGGGATCTTCCTCGCTCATTAACTTCGGTCGGGGACAAAGTGCCAGTTCGGTTTCCGCCGCCAACTCGTCTTCGACATGCTCAGGCGCGCCTGAAAGAATGCGGATCGTTGCCTTGGTTTCCTTGAGGTTCAGAAGCCGGTTGCGCAACGTGAGGTCCAGGAGACGGCTTTTCCATTGATCGATCCGTGTCGCTGGTTTGATGACCTTCTTGGCCGCAGGGTCGATATGGTCGATAAATTCACGGTCTCCGATGCCTTCGGGACCGACAACGCCGGTGGAAGCGGATTCCGCATCTGCTGTCCTCTGGCCGGGTATCGGCAGGGGCACGATACGTGAGATGCGGGCACGGTGAACATCCAGCGCGAGCCGAAACGGCTTTTCGGTGACCAAGTGCGAACGCGTCGCGCGCTCGGCGTCTGCGAGAAGACCGGGAGATTCTCCGGCGACCAGCGTCGTTTCGAAAACCGTTATGAGTGAATCCGTCTCCAGCTTGCGGAGATGCTGTAGCGCATCCGCGCCGTCCGAGGCGGCATCCGGCAGGGTGCGTTCCTCCAGCCAGCAACCCACGTAAGCATGCCCTTCATGCATGAGGACCAGCGGATGAAGCCCGGCCCGCTCGCAGCAGGCGGCGAAAAGCAACGTCAAGTCCAAGCACGTGCCAAATCGTTCGGCGACGATCTGCGTTGGGAAGGACACTTTCTGGCCAGTATTCTCGAAGCTGGTCGGCGGATTTATGTAGCGAATTCGCAGCTCGGCCACCGCCTTGTAGATCGCGGCGACCTGTTCCCAAGCACGTTTGCGGCTTTTATCCTGGTAACCGTTGAGTGCCCCACGCCCCGTGGACTCACGGAGCAAATCCGACGCCCGCCCAAGAATCGGCATCAAGGCCGGATCGTTGGGCAGAATGAACGCGGCGAGAATTTCCGGAAGAGAAACGAGACCGCACCATTCGTTGCCGGCGAGGAGCGAGACGGCTTCCGTGCGGGAGCAAAGAACCTCATCGCCCGCAACCACCTCGATCTTGAGCCATCCAGCGACCTTCTCGTTGAGACCGGCGAGAAAGTCGTGGCTGAGTTTCAGGTCGAGTGGCGAGATACGAAATTCGTCATTGGCTTTGATGGATTGGATTCGTATTTCCGCCGGAGCCGCAAACGCCGGCTCGGTGGACACGCGGATGACGAGATCTTTGCGTTCCGCATCGTCATTCCGAAATCGCAGCTCCTTGACGACTGGAATCGCGTTCTGCTGGAAGGCGTAGTTGATAGCAGCGTCATAGGTGACACTTAGGTCTAAAGTCACCTGAGGACTGGATAACGTATCAGACATCGGTTACGGCTCCTCTCTTCCCATGCGATCAAACCGCTTGCGAAACGCAATAGCGCCTCCTTCCATCACATCACAAATGAATTTGCGCGTAGATTTGTCCTGAAGACCACCTGAAGCGTCAGTATCTCGGCGCACTTGGCCGCCTTCGTCTACCATCGCGTGAACAAGATCCGCATCTCCGTGAACAACGATGTTAGGATTGTGCGTCACGATGATGATCTGCCGATGCTCTTTCATACGCCGAACCTGTTCGACGATCAGAGACATGATCATCCGGGTATCAAGGTCATCTTCCGGTTGATCGAGAATTAGTGGCTCTCTACCGAAGGAGAGCAAGAATGAGATAACCGCTGCGGTCTGCTGGCCGATGGAGCCTTGGGAAATTGATTTCCATGCCATCGACTCAGCAGTTCGATATTCGAGTTTCAAATGGTCGTCGGGAAACCATGTTTCAATAGCTTCTCTGCGCGATGGGTTGTTTGTGAGCTGACGTCTAAGATTGTTTTGAAAATCCGCAAATCCTTGTTCATTGTCGGCGACGTCAATCAGAGATAAGACGCGCTGGCGCACTGCAACAACGCCTGATTGGCGGTCAGCAGCGCCGTGAAGAACTCGAAGTAACGAATCCTCTCTGGCCCCTTCCGAAACTCCGATGGAAGCGCTAAACTTGTCCGCGTCCACGCCCAGAGCTTCACGAAGAGAACTCTCCACCAAAGAGAGTTCTGCCCCCATGGGCGCGAGAGTTAATTGTAGCAAAGTGCCTTTAGCATTGTGTGTCGCAATGAACGACTCACGGGCAGCCGTAATGGCCTTCCTAGCGGCATGCACAGCATCCAGCTGTTGGGCGGCTGAAGCGTCGAAGCTAGTGATCTCACTCTTGGTTCCTACGTGCTTTGCCAGCCGAGCTTCCAATTGCTCACGATCCTGGTTCAGTTTCGTCAATCTTGCAGGATCAAACGCGAGCGACCCAGTTCCAAGCACTGCGTCATAAGCGGCCTTGGCGTCCTTGCAGGTTTGGAACCATGCACTGCCGCGTAGATTCTGGTCTAAGGTGGTGAGAACCGTTTGAATGGCCGAGGCCTGTGCGCGAATTTGTCCGGCGACGGTTTCCAGTTCCTGTTGGGCATTTTTGTGAAGCGAATTTGCCTCAACCAAAGCAGCGTCGGTTGTTGGGCTTGGTTCCGGTGGCAGATCAGGCAAAACAAGACGGTCTGCCTGATTGTTCAGTTCTTGAGCCAGAACAAGCAGAGGAGAATCCGGCTTCAGGTCGGGAAGCAATGCGCGGGCTTGAGCCTGTCGGAGTTGATACTCTTTAACGGCATCAGACTGAATTTTCTCCAGTTCGGCGAGGATGTCCTTCAACGTGGCAGCGTCCTGAGCTTCGTTGGCTAGCGTGGCAGCGAGTTCTCTGATTTTCGCCTTCGTGGCGGAATAGGCTGCAATGGCTTGTTTCAACTGCTCTTCAAGCGAGGCTACATTTTGCTCCCGATCAATGATTTCCATGAGTCCAGCGGGGCCACGACTCATTTCTAAGACCTGTTTCTGACTATAGATGCTCAGCGGAAATCGAGAGGAGGTGTAGGCGCCACCGTCGTTTGCAGGCACCGCGCTCAACTCACCAACCCGGACTGTCGGAGGCGATGAACTGGCTGCTTGGCGAAGAAATGAAGCCTGCCAAGAGAGTTCAGCTGCCTGAGCCGGTGAACGGTATAACAGTTTTATGATTGTATCTCTGAGGATGACACCGTCTTGGCCGCGGGCTGCGGGTATCTGAGCCCATCGCCAAAAGTCCCCCGCCGGAGATTCGCGGACAGGACTGTCACCTTCGTAGCGTGGCAACTCCCTTCCACGGTGCGTAGCGAGACGCAGTGCATGCACAAAAGTGCTTTTCCCCGAGCCACGTCCGCCAACAAGGACATTGAGCCGAGGATGGAGTGGCATTTCAAGCGGGCTTGCGCGGCCAGCTGTCTTGATTTGATCAATGGTGATCATTTGCACAGCATGATCTGGCCACACATTCCAGTCTGTGGTGTCAGTATTTACGATCGGTCTGACGGACCAGCTCTCCGTGATAGAATCCGCCCCACGGGCGCGAATGGCTGAGCCGTCAGCGAATGCCATACGTAGTCCCTCCAAGTTCGGTTGAGTCATATGAACCATGGAGAAGCCGTTGCGCCCAATATCACGCGGCATATGACTGTCTGAACCAACGACTCGAGCGAGACGGGCCAAATCGGGGTGATCTTGTATCGGGGCTGGAAGGTTGCTCCACGAACGAACCTCAATGGCATCAAGTCCTGCCGCCAAGACATCCTCTACCGTTTGATTCACCTTTTGCCCGTCTTCGCGCACCGTTGACACAAGACGTTGTTCTAAAATAAGGCGTTCCAGCGCTGCTTCGTGACTTAGCTGTTCGTTTCGCATTAAATCTCGAATCTCTTCGCCAGTGGTAAGCTTGTTCCAGAGCAAGCCGCAGGACTCGTCGATGTGTGCAGCAATAGCCAGCCCATGATGATCCTTGATGATCTTCACACACTTCTCGAAAGACTCGACGCATACACCATCATTTGTCTTTCCGCGTTTGCCTCTGTAGCCACAGGCCGTGATAACACCGCTCACGTCATCGAGATTTATTTCAGGATCGAAAACTGCCAACAGATGCAGTCCGCCATTAACCGAAAGTTCAAATCCTGGGAAAATGACCAAAGGTCGAAACGATGCTTCGCCTTGGTTCATCGATGCATAAGCTGCCTTTAGACGGAAGATGAATCCTGATGAATTGTGATCTGTGATGATAACTGCATCCAAACCTGCCGCCATATGGCTTTTTAGCCAAGATTCGGGTGTCTGCTGCTTAAGCGAAGCACGAACGGTCGCGTCTCGCTCGCGACCAGCATAGTCATCGGACTCGGGAGTGTGTGTATGAAAATCCATTTTCCACCACTTAGCCCCGGGGTAGGAGTAGCTGCTAGGCGGAAGCGGCCAATCAAGAGCCGATGAGGGTTGTGCTGGTTGATTCATAAAGGCTCCGCATTCTCAAATTGAATTTGCTAGCAACGGGTTATGGTGGCTGATGTTCCTACACCCCGATACCGATCCGGGTGGCAGGTGAGGATAAGGACTTGCAAACGTTCCGCTTGGGTGTCGAGGACGTCGAGAATGCGCTCCTGGCGAACTGGGTCGGTATTCACCAATACGTCGTCGAGGATAAGAACCTGCGCTTCGTCGGCAGCGAGTTCCTGCGCAACGGCGAGGCGGAGGCAGAGAAGGAGCTGTTCTTTGGCACCTTGGGAGAGTTGGTCGAAGGCGTGGGTTTCGTCGCGGGTTCGGCCGATTCCGGCGACTTGGAGATGTTCGTCGAGGAAGACCTGACGGGTGGAGTCGCCAGTGAGTTCAGCGAAGGCGGTGGTGAGGCGGTTTTCCAAGGGGGTCAATACGGCCTTGGTCGCGGCCTGTTTGCGGTGTTCGATGAGGTCGTGGGCGACGCGGGCGCACCAGGCTTGGCTGCGGGCGGTGTCCCGACGAAGGATGGCCTCGGCAGTTCGTTCCTCCAGTTCTGTTTCCCGGGAGTAAAGGCCCTGCCCGCCGAGCGTTTGCAAGACGGCCCTGGCTTGGTCGCGGTCGGTGCGGCGAGATTGCAGTTCGTTGGTGATTTGCTGGAGTGAAGCAGCGGCGCGTTTGTTGCGCTCGGGAAGTTTTTCGAAGTCAGGTGGCAATTCGTTTTCGGTGCCGACGACGCGGGCCTCGGCCTCGGCGAAGGCGAGTTGGGCGGACGTTTTTGCCGGGTTGATGCCCTCGGGATATCGGGCATTGAGGTCTTTGATCTGGGTTTCAAGCACGCGGAGACGCGCTTCGTGTTCCCCTGCGAGTTTGGTCGTTTCCTGAGCCTTCCCGACAGCGGCGCGTTCCTCGGTGCGAAGTTGGGCGAGTTGCTTGGTGAACTCCGCGAGGGACTTTTCAGCGGCAGGAACCGCTTCGGACTGCGTGGCTTCGGCGGTTTCGAGGTCGGTGAGGCTCCGTGCTTCCTCCTCGGGGGTTGGACTCAATGAACCTGTCAGGGTTTTGGCGCGGTGTTTGGCAGCGGCGGCGGATTCCCGGAGAGCTTCGAGGTTCGGGTGGTCGCCAAGGTGCGGGGACAGCCCCTGGGTCGCGGCCTTGATCTGGGCGTCCAGCTCCTTCCTTGTGGCAACCGCCTCTCGGGCGGCTTCCACGCCTGAGACTCCGCGTTGCTGGAATGCTTCGGTCAGCGCAGCCTCCGCCTGGGCAAGATCGGAAGCCGCACTTTGCGCATCCTGTGACCCGGAACGAATGAGAACGCGGCCCCAGCCTTCGAGTCGGAGATCCAATGCGCGGGGGCTTTGCAGACGATGGGGCTGGCCGGCCGGAAGTTTTTGGTGATCAGCCGAAGAGTCACCGAGGTTTTCCACGACCGTGTCGGAATCGGGTGTCAGTTCCACGGTAAGTCCAAGGGCCAGGAGTTGAGCTCGCAGGGTGCGGACACTTTCGGATTGATCTTCGAGTTTGCGAAGCTGGGCGGGAGTGAGCGCGGGCAGGGCGGTGCGGCGGGATTCCAGCGTCGCTATTTCTACGGTGGCAGCTTCGGCTTTGTCGACCTGCTTGGCCAGCGTCTCAGCGTCGGCATTTAAGCGGCGCAATTTCAGAAGATCCCGAAAGCGTTGATGGGCGGAACGGAGAGCTTGCAGGTGTTTCTCATGCCCGGGTTGTTCCGCCTGACGGGCATCAAGGCGGCTGCGAAGCTCGGTGAGGGTTGATTCGGCCTCTTTTGAAGATGAGATCGCTTGAGTGAGGGCCGTTTCGGTTTCCTTTCGCTCGCCATGGAGGCGGGAAAGCGTCTCCGTGTCGGTTGCGACGGCGGCGAGTTTTTCTTTGGCCGAAGTCAGTGACTGTCGGCGGGCGGAGAGCTCTCCGCTCAGGCGTTCTGCCGCCAGAGCCTGCTCGCGAAGCGCAGTGGCAGCAGTTGATTGCTCCGCATGTTCCCTCTCGAGCCGGAGAACTTCCGCTTCGCTCTGCTGATATTGACGGTGGGTTTCCTCCAATTTTTCGCGAGTTTGGCGAATCTCGTCGAGGGCCGATTCAATTCTGGCAAGGTCGTCCTCGGCGGCGCGGAGTGGCCCGCCGACACGAGGCTGGCCGGTCGAAGTGATGATGGCATCAGCAGCGGACGCCAGACGGGAACGAAGTTCCTCGATGACCGGGTCCAATTCCACCCTTGCGAGTCGGGCACGGATCCGATGGCCTACTTCCGGGTCGTCCAGGCTTGGCCACAGTGCGGGCTCACCTTGGCGCGCCCATAGGAAGCCAAGAAATCCCCAATGCTCGGGCTTGGTGGCACCCCGACCGGGAAGGGATGAGTGGAGAAGGGTTTGAACGCGCTGATCGGCATCATCGGCCTCGGCCAGAAGTTCCCAAGTGCCTGATCGCAGTTGGGAGAGGCGGCTTTCGGGTTTTTGGAGAAAGGTCTTGGCGATGCGAAAATGGCCTGCGCCCGTTTCAAACTCGACGGTGACACGGGGTGCCAGCGAAGTTCCGGCTGGCTGGAGGGCTTTGATTTCCTCGCTCTTGGTTGTGTGGCGGTCGAAAAGCGTCCGGGCGGCGGCTTGGAGGGCGGTGGATTTTCCCGATTCGTTCGGTGCGGAGAGAATATTGAGGCCGTGGGCGAAAGGACCGACGCGAACCGTCTCCCGGAAACGACCAACATGTGTGAGCTCCAGGGAGTGAAGGATCACGAGGCCACCTCCTGAAGCGATTGGAAAAGCGTCTGACGGAGTCTTGCAAACCACTCCGGGGTGAGCTGAGCGATATCGATTTTGGCGGGAGCGAGCAATACCTGCGCTTCTGTTAGGGTCAGCGGTGTAGTGGCTTGTTCACTCACCGAGGGCGACGACCCCGTCGCAAATCCCTCCAGTTGGTCAATGTCTGCCAAAACCTGAGCCAGAATGGGGTGACGGATCTGGAGATCCGCCAGTTCCACGGCGGTAACCGCTATGCGCGTGGAATCGACGATCTGATGCAGGAAAAATCCCTCGCCAGCCTTGGCGAGTTCACCTTTCACCTCTGCCACGACCTGTGGCGAAACACTGCCGGAGAAAGTGATGCGCAAGACGGTTTTGGCCGCATTGTCCCGAAGGTCGGTCAACGCCTGATCCAGCGAGGCTCGGGAAGATTCTTGAGTGAGAAAATCCAAATCGAGCGAACGCCATGTCAGCGTGGCCACGCTCACCGCCTCGATCCGTGGCAGGCTTCCCGGCGAGTCAATTTCGACGTATGCCACGTTGCCGCTCCGCTCGTTGGAAAAGCGATCCGGCTCTGGAGTTCCGGGCATGACGATGCGCCCGCCATCGGTTTCGGCCAGCCAATTGTGCCAGTGTCCGATAGCAAGGTAATCGAGACCGGCCCGCGACGCGGCATTGAGAGCGATGGGAAAATCGTTCGGCTGGTGCTTCGCTTCAATTGCCAACGCGCCGTGGGTGATGCCTATTTTGATTTTGTCTGCCGGGATGTCCTTCGCGAGATCCACAAGCCTCAAACTTGGGTCCGTAGTGGAGAGCTTTTGTTGCAGCGGTGAAGCCAGAAGGAATGCATCATGACCGAGCTCGGTGACTCCGGGTTCAGTAAGCACATGGACATGGCCAGGGGATTGAAGGAACAGCTTCCGCTCCCAAACAGACTCTGGCCCCGTGATGGGATCATGGTTGCCAGGAAGAATATAGATCGGGACCGATTCAAATTCTCGGAAGAGATCAATCACGGTCGCAACCAGAGAGTCCTCGACCTGATTGTCTTCAAAAAGATCTCCCGCGATCAAGAACGCATCAACGGTCTTTTTTTGCGCAAGCTCCAAGGCGCGGCGAAGCGTGGCCAATCGTGCCTTTCGGAGAACATCGCCCTTCGTGCCAAACTGCTTGAATCTGGCACCGAGCTGCCAATCCGCCGAATGGATGAAACGAGCCATGGGTGATAAAAAGGGTGTTCCCCTCCACGCGACCGGGCAGAGGAACAGACGCGAAGATTTGCAGATTCACCGGAAAAGTGGAAGCGCATTCCGGAAGTTCGGAACCGTTGACCGATTGACTCTATCAACTCGCTCCCAACTGGGAGCAGGGAGGTAGTTTTTATCCGCCAGAGTGGCGGGGATGAAAGCACACATACATCCCGAAAACGACATCCGCCACTCCGACCGCCGCCATCCGGTGGACTTCCTTGAACCCCTCCCGACACCCGACGATCAGCTTCACCGCATTTGTGAAGTCCTGAGCCGGACGTTCGGCTGGGTGGCCAAGGCGGACACCGTTGAACAAAAAGGACTCCGGGCTTCTGTGGTTCTCTACTGCGTCAGGGCCGACTTGCTTGGCACGGACACCCTTGAGGAACTCGGGGCAACCGCCGGAATGCCACAAGCCGTGGTTGACGAGCTTGTGTCTGATTTCTGCCACACCATCGGCTGGTGATGAACGCGGAGGATTTCAAACTGGCCGGTGCCAGTGGGCCGGATCGCGTTTCCGACCGGGTTCGGTCGATCCCCTTGCGCGACTTGCTCGCCTGGCACGGGTTCACACTGAAACGCGAGGGCGTCAGTTTCCGGGCGAAGGATGATCGATACAACATCGTCATCCACGGCGACAAATGGTTCGACAACCGGGCGGGGGTTGGGGGCGCTGGGGCGATTGACCTTCAGATGCACCTGTGCGGCGGGGATTTCCGGACGACATGCCGGGTTCTGGCCGAGCAATTCCGGCCGGCGGTCGGTGGCTTAGCATTCCCGGAAAGTCGCATCCGCGAATCATTCTCCACACGCCGGTCATTCGAGGAACTGGCCTCGCAATACGCCGTGCCAAGCGAATCCAACTGGCCGATTGCTCACGAGTATCTCGTGAAAACCCGCGGGCTTGATCCGGATTTGATCGATCCCTTGCACGACCGGGGATTGATCTACGCCAATAGCCACCGTCCGAATCCGAGCCTGGTTTTTCTCCACCGGACGACCGAGGGCAAGATCGAGGGGGCAACGCTCCGGGACACCCGGCACGAATCGACCTTCCGCCCATGTCTGGGCAACAAGATGAGCGCGTGGTTCTCCGTAGGGGATATGAGGAACGCGAACCAAATAGTCGCCGTCGAATCCCCGATTGACGCGCTGAGTTACTACCAGCTCAATCCATCCAATCAACTCGCCGTCGTGAGTTGCGGCGGGTGCCATGTCCCAGACGAACTTCTCCACCAGTCCTACATGCGCCGCCAGTCATTTGTCGTAGCACTCGACAATGATTGCGCCGGGGAGCGCGGCTGGCTGAAGGCATGGGATGACACTGCCGACTGGACGGGATTCAAAATCTCATCCGACTGTCCCCGGCTCAAGGACTGGAATGCGGATCTGATGGCCATGCGGCCTGTTGGGCAGAATCACTATCAGACACTCTGCCATGTCTGAAGCCCTCCCAAACTTCATCTTTGGTGCGATCTATCGCACGAAGTCCGGTCTGAAGGATGCCTCGGCAACCACCGCCCGTTTCAATTGTTACACCCCCGCATAGCGGGAAATTCCGCGCGACGCCTTTGTTGCCGATTGTTGGGTCTGCGAAGCCCATGGACGCATTGATCCAGGTCTCAATGTTTCGCCGATTCCGGTCCGAAAGGAAGACCTCGGGAAAATCATCAACACGATTTGTCACGGCCAGCGGATGTGACAATGATCCCCGTTCCATTCGAGCCAAGCTCACTGGGCAGGGCGTTTGAGTCCTTTCTTTTTGGGATCGTTTGTGCTACACATAATACCGTCATGAATTTCACCCGTCCGCATGAGCGACATGACTGGATTTCCTTGCAGCTCGGCAAGCTGGCGGCAACCCGTATCCGGGAAGTTCCGGCGCGCGTGGAACTCGGGATGCGGAATATCGCGCGTTGGCTGGATCACCCGGATTGCAACACCCACCGGGCCACCGCCCGACAGGAATGGGCAAAATTGATCGCTCAACATTCCCCGCAGGAGATTGCAGACCTGCTGGAAGCCGAAAGTGACGAAGCCCAGCGGCTGCGTTCTTCCATGCCGTTCATCCGACCGCCTTTTTTTACCGAGTCAGAGAGGCTACACATCATTGAAAGCGCTTACGCGAAGTGACTTGATTCTGGCACTCGACAAGTGCTCGGGCCTGACAGGAGACCGCGAGTTTGTCGTTATCGGAAGCGTATCTATTCTTGGTTCCAAGCCCTCCGCGCCACGTCACCTGACGATTTCCGCCGACATCGACCTTTTCCCACGCTTTGGAGAAAGCGGAGAGAAGAACGAACTGATCGACAAGCATTTCGGGCAAGGGAGCGAGTTTGAACTCGAAAACAGCTTTTACATTGAAGGGGTTGGAGCGTGGACCATGATGACTTCGCCACAGGGATGGGAGAAACGGATGGTTGCGATCACCGCACCTTCGGGAGCAATCGGCTGGTGCCTCGATCCTTTCGATCTGGCCTTCAACAAGCTTGAGGCGGGCCGGGACAAAGACCTTGAATACGTGGGGGAGATGGTAAAGGCCAATATCACGCCGGCGTATTCCCTGCAGGGTTTCCTTCGGCAGCACGCGCCCAATCCGGAAATTCGGGAGCGGCTTGAGGCAAATTTGCGGCACGCAAAACAAACGATCAAACAGAATCGCGGGATAAGCTTGGGATAACATCCGCACGTATTTTTCGGCCTGGAAGTCTCAGCCCCCGTTATCCGCAGCGGCATCGAGACACCGCGAGGACCGCTGACCCGCAAGGCCACTGCCCAGCACGAGCATTGCAAACCCCAACAGTCCACCAAACAAGGAATGGGCTTGTGAACTCACCGTGTTCCCAGAGCGCACTCGCGCTTTAATTCCGCTCATTGTTCCCATCCGGCGACTGCACCTGGGGCGGCGCAGGCTTGCCCCTTGTGCCTGCCGTCTGGTTCCAATCAGCCCACCGGTGGCGGCGATCCGCGCCTTGGCCGCCCATTTGAGAACTCCTTCCGCTTCGCTTTCAGGACTTCTCAACTCGGCAGCTTCATCCCGGGAACAGCGCGTTCCCTGCCAAGCCCGAGCAATGTTTTTTATAGCCCGGACCACCCAGCAAACGAGAGACGCACTTGCGAAACCGGCGTGCCCATTTGCCACTTCGCGGCTGGCGTCAGCGGGTTCCCCGCACACGCCCACCGCTTCGGGCTAATCGGCGCACCTGTGATGACGACCGGCGTCCGGGTCGTTCATCTGAATGTGCCTGCCGCTTCGCTGCCCATTCAGATCAACGATTGGCACTCCCACCGGCGGATTCCCCGCGACTTCTTGGTCTTTCGTCGCTCATGAGCGTCCCCTGTTCCGGGAGGCAGGGGCTGCGACCTCTCGCCCCGCCTCTCCTCACTGGGGCTGCTCATCAGCTCACCTTTGCCGGATATGCCGGATTCAGCCGCCCAATCGAGAGAGCCGTCCGCTCCGCTCCCGTGCCTTCTCAATTCGGCGTCTTCAGCTTCATGAACCCGACATTCCCTCGGGCATCTGCACGTCGGTCGCTTGGTGCGCTGTGTTCCCGCTCGGAATACCGGCATTTCCTGAACCGCAACCGGCGGCATTTGGAATCTACCGCGTCCGTCGCAAGGGGGTTGTGCTCAGTTGAAAGTTGCTCCGAGTCGGGAGCATGGGCGCAGGCATTTCTCGTTCAGAGTCGCGGGCATGAACACAACCAATGCGAGTCTCAACGAATCACCGATTCCGATTCGAAAGGAAGACTTCGGGGAAGTCATCAAACAGATTCCCGTTATCCGCAGCGGAATCGAGATCCGGCTCGGCCCGATTCCCCAAAGCCAGCGAGGGCATTTCAACCCCCAACATTCCCCCAAAAAAAGGAATCGGCTTGTGAGTTCACCGTGTTCTCATATGGCGCACTCGCGCTTTTATTCCGCTCATTGTTCCCATCCGGCGACGGCACCGGGGGCAGCGCAGGCTTGCCCCTTGTGCCTGCCGTCTGGTTCCAATCAGCGCACCGGTGGCGACGATCCACTCCCTGGCCGCCCAGTTGAGAAGTCCTTCCGCTTCGCTCTCAGGACTTCTCAACTCGGCAGCTTCATTCCGGGAACAGCTCGTTCCCTGCCATGCCCGAGCCGTGTTTTTCATATCCCGGACCACGCAGGAGCAGACTCACGCACATGCGAAATCCACCCGCCCATTTGCCACTTCGCGGCCGGCGTCAGCGGGTTCCCCGCACCCGCCATCCGCTTCGGGCAAATCGGCGCACCTGTGATGACGACCGGCTTCTGGGGCGTTCATCTGAATGGGCCTGACGCTTCGCTGCCCATTCAGATCAACGCCTCGACCTCCCGACCGGCGGATTCCTCGCGACTTCTTGATGTTTTGTCGCTCATGAGCGCCCCCTGTTCCGGGAGGCAGGGGCTGCGACCTCTCGCCCCACCTCTCCTCACTGGTCCCGCTCATCAGCTCACCTGTCCCGGATATGCCCGTTCCTGCCGCCCAATTGAGAGAGCCGTCCGCTTCGCTTCCGTGCCTTCTCAATTCGGCGACTTCATCAATTTACACTCTGCTTTTCCCCCGGCACGTGTGCGAAATCTCGCCCCGGTCGCGCTGAATTGCGGCCACTGCTCAGGACGGCGGGCGCGGCGATTCCTTGGCCCTTCCGCCTTCGCAGACGCCGCAAGCCAGCGCAGCATCCCCAAACTTTCGGGCTCCATCCGCCAATTCTTTCCGTCCTCGCTTTCCCCCAATCCCCAGCTCCGGACGCAAAGAAAGGGCGTGGGTATCCCCTTCGACCTCTCAATCGGAGTCTTCGGAAACCCGCTCCAAGACTCCTCCATTCACCGGCCCCGACCAGTCGATCCTTGCACTTTTGCGGTCGTTTTAACCGGACCAAACGACCGACAGGATAGCACTTTTCCCCGGAAAAGTGCGGGCGGGTCGCTGACGCTCATTTTCCCGCCACTCCTCCGCGTGTCAGGCACGCTTCGGAGGCATCAACATTTTTTTCAAAA
>Ga0247843_1001181_pt1 | contig 55464 bp, 57 predicted proteins | sample LaCruzMarch2017__FD_192420 | JGI IMG/M metagenome (GOLD analysis project Ga0247843, IMG submission 192420) | Freshwater microbial communities from meromictic Lake La Cruz, Castile-La Mancha, Spain - LaCruzMarch2017_8m | ecosystem: Environmental > Aquatic > Freshwater > Lake | place: Spain...
AGTACGGTCGTTCTCATTGGGTGGCCCTTTCTTTTTCATGCTTCGATAAGTCTGGTAACTCATTGAAAACACGAATTGGTTGAGCCACTCAACCTTCAAATTTCAACTAGGCCGTGGACATGGCCAATGTAGGGAACCTCAATCTCAACTGGATTGACAGAATTCACTGAATTCACAGAGCCTGCACAGCCGAGATTATCGGCGGATCCGGTCTGCTCCCCACCCTCTTTTTTGCTGAGAGCTTTCCCACAAAACTCTATGGCTCTCTTGAGGGCAGGCTTAAAGTAAGCTCCATCATGCCCACCGCTTTCTGCCTTTTCGAAAGCTACATTGCAGGTCCCACAGCTCTTTTGAATCAATTCAATTTGTTCTCGTCGGAATTTTGTTTTTTCTTCAGCTTTGGAAATCAAATGATCACCTTCTGAAATTTCAGCTCGATAGCCTTTACACAAGGAGTTTCCAATCTTCGCTTTGTTCCCAGCTTGGCCCTTCAAAAGAATATCCAAAGGATTCTCAACTTCATAGTTGTCTCCTCCATAAACGCCAGTGAAATCTTCCAGATCATTCTTGGCTCTAAATATGGGTGCAATCGCATATGCGGATTTGAATTTCTCTGGAAATCTGAATTTGAGATAAGAGGCACCATGACCGCCCATGGATATTCCCATCAGACAGGGGTCCTTCCGAATGCATTTCTGCGACTCTATGTGTGCTGTCAGCTCCTGTCCGATCTTTTTCGCGGTATTCATTGAACCCTTAGGTCCATCTTTCCAGTAAGACTGTGGGTAATCCAGAGGGGATACAACCAAGTAACTGGGATTCCCCTTTTTTGAAGCATAGGCAGCCAGCTGCGATTCCCCGTCATTCGAGGCGAACTCGTTATGCACATGACCGCCCCTTCCATGGAGAAAAATAGCATAGGGGTACTGACTTTCGGCCTTGGATTTACAATTCTTTTGGGGCTGATAACCTGGAGGAAAAGTTACGTGATAGTGTACATGTTTGTTCGAACCCCTCAATTTTGAAACAAAGCAACCGGATCGAGACTCAGCGGCCTTGTCCCCAACGGCTTTCGAAAAATCAGCTGGAACGCACTTGGCGGGCGGAGTCCAAGCCTCTTTGGCAGCTTGAACGGCTGGTAGTTGAAAGAATCCTAAGAAGATCATCCACATTGGTCCCATCAATTAATCTTTATATTACTAGAGTCTGAACTTTTTCCAAATTGGGATCAGATCATGTGCCATTTTGATTCGTTGAGGTCCGGTCTTGCAATCTGGTCTTTTGCCCGTTAGATAGCTGAAAAACTCAAAGGATCCACCAGTATGCCAGCTCTCATGACTAGCTTATTTATCTTAATTGGATTTTCTTCTGCCCAGGCAGCACTTTCAGGTATTGTTGTCAAATCAACAGGCAATCAGACTTTCTGTGAAAAAGCAGAATTAGGTCAGCCTTGCCGCATGAATTTCTATCAAGCCAAAATTTATTGTGAGTCCATTGACGCTACTTTGCCCACGGTGCGAGAACTTGCTACTTGGTCCATTTCCCACGGAGCCAAAGGAATTCTGGAAACAGCAAAAACAGTCGTTCCCGAAGGATACTATTTGGTAGCTTCCGTTTATGATGATGGCACAAAAGACGAATTTTACTTCAGCCATGAGGGCTATCAGTCGCCTTCAGCTGAATTCAGCAAAGAAATGTTTTGGACACTTTCCACTGCTGCACAGAATAAAAATTACGCCCACGTATTCTATGGGGCCTTCGGCGGCGGTGGCGGAAGGCCCGAAGAGCATCACAAGAACTATCTGAATTCTGTGCTATGCTCGAATTGAGTTCGCACACTAAGACTGAGTGATTCAATTTAACTTAGTCATTGTGTTCTTCGTGAGCTTCTGGCGGATCCGCGATGAAGTAGTCTTCTTCGACAGATTCTAGAAGGCCTGCCTTGAGGAACTCCGCGGACTCAGGAATTTCGACCATCTTCACAGGCTTCAGCTTTGGAAACTGTGATTTTTGGTAAGCCTGAATCGTTTTCGGATCCAATGTTTCCATCGTATTCATAAATTCCTTGTAAGTGACGCACTTCACCTCGGGCAAACCGCAAACATCTGCCACCACGCGCTTCATCGCATTCCAATAAGCTCCACCATTCCATTTCGAAAAGTGATGTCCAATATTGATGGGAGCACGATTGCCATTGTAGTTGTCCTGAATATACTTCATGTAAGATTGATACATTCGGTTTTCGAAAGTCTTTGCATTGGCTGCGTTCGGAGAGCCCTTGCTGTCAACATAGTAAAAGTTGTAATCCATAGATAGTGTCCTACGTTTTGTACCAGCGACTTGAATTTCAGCCAGCGGAAAATTCCAGATATTCAGAGAACTTTTTTGTGGCCACAGGTTCGGAGCTCCAGACTTTGAGGTGTCGTACTTCACCTGATTTTGCTGAAGGACGGAATACATGGCATTATTCAATCCCAACTGTGGAGCGCGAAAACCCACCATCTCGGATTTTAAAAATTTCCAACCTTTGTCAAAAGGGGATGGGTAAGTTTTAAGGCCATTGAATGCCAAAAATTTATCAAACATCATATCGAAAAACTGACGGATTTCAGAATCCCACTGATTGTAGCTCCACTTTGAACCATCAAAGTGTCCAGCCGCGTGATTAGCAATTTCATGACCGTCTTCGTGGGCTGAATTCGTTTGGACGAAACGACTCTTAACATCATCCGTAGTACCGCCAAAACCAATCGCTGACTTGCCGGGTCCACCCTGAGGGGCATTGTATTTGTTCTTGAACTGGGAAGCGATATAGTAGACCGAGTTAATGAAGTAAGTGAACTTGACGGGCTTATTTGCCTTGTTCATGTTCACTGAGAAATCCCGAGTCTCCTGCCACATATCTAAAGACCGGGAGCCATCAAAAGCGAACATCACATAAAGAGGTGGACGCTTCACTTGTACGACTTCTTGAGCTTCGGCAAGTGGTGCCTGAGTCGATAAAAATCCGAACACCGCAGCCAAGGCTGCGCAGTTGATCACAGATTTGGATTTCATGAGTAAATTCCTTGTAGGGTTTGTAGGTTTTGGAGTCATGTACCCGTTTGCGAGTTTTAAGCCAAGCCATAAGTGAGTCTAATGCTCAGCTGAAATTTTTGTCCGTAAACTATTTAGACAAGGTGACCATTAACTTCGGCAAAGGCTTAAATAAATCCTTTAGACCGGGAACCTTCATGGGCGTATTCGCGTAGGCAGAGATCCAAGTCTCGGGAGTCTCCATACAGAAAAAGATTTTCCAGCCGGAGCCAAACTCATTCAGGACAAAGCGATACATTTCCTCTCGCAGGTGCTGAGGGTAACGCAGTTTGCCCACATCCGATGGAAAGAGTTCCGAATTCATCACCAAACTTTTCATACCAAAGCGAGCCCTCATCATGTGGCGCTGTTCCGGCTGAATCCGCAGAGATCCCACTGAGATCACGTTCACATCCTCAGGTCGAAATCGACCTTTTATATCGCGGACCAAATCTGCGTAGTGATCTTTCCAGTCTTCAAAATAAATCATTGGATCCAAATGAAATGCGACTTGAAAGCCCTTCAAGAAAACTTTTTCAGCAGCTGCCAAGCGATTTTGGAGGCTAGCCGTGAAGTGCTCTTCCGAAGACACAACTTTCTGCGGATTGATGGACCAGCTCACGACCACATTTCCCGCGTGAGGCACATCTAGGAATTGGTCCACCGAATCTGATTTGGTCTTGAATTCTAGAGTCCATTTTGGGAATTCTCTAAAAAATTCGATGAGGTCTCGGCTGTACAAAGTGATCGGATCCATGCTGAGGGAATCAATCACCTCGCCTGTACCTACCCGGAAAGGCTGCTCTTGGTGCTCCAATGCCATCTCTTTCAGTTCGTCGATGGCGTCGTGCAGATTGGAGTAGTATTTCATCATCGGTGAATTGATGTAGTTTTGAAGATAACAGTAGCTGCAATTGAAATTGCACTGAAGTCCCAAATTCAAAACATGATAGTTGCAGCAAGCGAGGGCTTTTTTTTGTGTGGCTCCTGGACAGCGTTTGAAGAACTGCCCGTGAAAAGGAGTCAGCAGCAATCTTTTCTTCGAACGGTCAAATTCAGAGGGGGATAGAGTACCTTTCGAGGTAGATTCCAGCTGTTGATCGGGTGCTGCGACTTCCTCAGCAAAGCTCAAATTTTGAGAGAGTTCTTTGAAAATGCCTGGATCGTAGAATTTCAAGAATCTGCGATGCAAGTGCGATCCCACGCTCTCTGGATGCAGCCAAATTTCTTCAAGTTCCGGTGGATGAAAACTCATGTTTCTATTTTTTCCAAGTGTGACTTGAAAATTTCCTTATTCAAAGAAAGGGACTCAATCAAGCGATCGGCATCTGAGCTTTGCGCCAGTTGTCCCGAAACTTCCACATAGCCTCTGTCACCCTGCCGGACCCAGCGATAGCGCACACCTTTGGTGCTTTGTACTTGGCGTAAAACTTCGGTTTGGGACTGATCGAATTTTTTTGTGTTTGGATAGCGCAGGCTTTCAAGCTCTTTCAGCCAGTCACTATTGGCTGCACTTTCTAAAAGCTCCAGCAAGACTTCACTTTTTGCGTCCAGCAGCAGAAGCTCACAAAGCCATTCAAGGGCTTTAGTACCTTCGCTACGACTGGGATTTCTATGCGCTAATGCGACTAAATGGTCTTCCATTTCGAATTTACTATTTGCCATAATTTGAGAAAGTGGCACTAGGTCGGCTCCAATCACTTTGCGTTCGTGCGCCCATTTTCGGAAAGCCTCCGGCAGCAGCACAAACTGCATGAGACTTTGTTCAATCTCTGAATTCCACTTTCCAAGATAGAGCTCATAAATTTTCGAAAAATGGGGAGCAAAAATAGCTTTCGAAATCAGCTGCGGCCACTGAAAATAAAAACCAGCAAGTTCTGCAAAACTAAGTTCAGGATGAGTTTGGTGAAAGAGTTGAACGAAAAGTTGCCTGAAATCTTCCGAAGGCTGATTGTCCATTTGGTTCAGCTTTTGATAATCCAGAAAGAGAGACTGATTCCAGCCGGCGATGGCAAGACCTTGAATGCTGATGCCCACTTCCAAGGCTGGTTGGGTACGGAAGGGAAAGGTCGAAACTCGAGCAATCAACTCTGACTTTTTAATAAGTCTTAGCGAAAGCTCATCGAGGTGAAATGGTCCAGTTTTTTCGTTCGGGCTCATGAGTCGTTTGGCCTTTAAATTTCAGCGTTTAGCTTTCAGCTTTCGATTTTCACTTTTGTGAATTATAACAAAAAGATGCAACACTCGGAGAACTAATGGATTGGACCCAGCGAAGTCAAGTCACAGACGATGTGGTTTTCTTCAGATATGTCACGGAAGGCGTTGAAAAAAACGCGGATGAGGTTTTCGTATGGGATCTGGATAAAACCTATTTGGACACCTCCATTGATTCATTGCGGGCCTTGATGATCACCATTATGGAAAGGGCCCTCAATAAGCGAAACATTCCAGGGACTAAGACCCTCCTCCAGGTTATTTCTCGCAGGTATGCCGACAAGTTTGGGGCTGGCCGCTTCCCCATTTACTTTATCACTGCTTCGCCGCCCCAGATCGAAGAAAGAATCGCCGAAAAGTTTGCCTTTGATCAGATTCGGCCCTTTGGTTGTTTCTACAAAGACAACTTGCGAAATCTTCAGCCCAAACGCTTTTGGCGCCTCACAAAGCAAGTGGGCTACAAACTGCAAGCTCTCTTGCAGCTGAGGCTGCACCTCCAGGAAAATGTCAGGCAAACTTTTTGGGGGGATGACAGTGAATCGGACGCGATTATCTACAATCTGTATTCAGATATTTGTTCCCGGAGGAAGACACCAGCCGAGCTGCGTGCCCTTCTCAAATATTTTTTTGTGACGGGGGAGCAGATGGATCGCATCCTCCAGATTCAGGCTCAGATTCCAGAGAATGATCCAGTGGAGAAAATTTACATCAATCTGGCTGTCGATACCGATGCTGATTACTACCTGAAATTTGGCCGAAGAACGCTACCGACTGAGAATACATTTCAAGTTGCTATCGATCTTTATCAAGATCAGCGCCTCAGCTTAGAGGACGTTTATACTGTGGCTCAAGATATGATTTACAACTACAACTATACACCAGAACAACTGTCTGGAAGTTTTAATGATCTAATTCGGCGTCATATTCTTGGGGACTCTGCCGTCGAAAAGCTGCTGCCTTTCCTTGTCGAAAAAGGACTTCTTGCGAAAGATTTTAAGCCTGCTTTCGCTGTACCTAAAGAAGTCACCGTGGATGGCGGACGGGTGAAGGAACTGGAAGGTCACTTTGAACCTTGGATTCAGCAATCAGTCGATTATTTGCATGACTATCGCTAGGTTCTAAACAAAACGGAAAAAAGGAAAGTGCCAATAATGAAATGGAAGCTTTACCACCGCATTTCTGACCCAGGCAGTGCTCGGGTGAGGAAGTTTATTTCAGACAATGCTTTGTCGGAATATTGTCAATACGCGAACATAGAGGTGGGTGAGCGGGATCTCAGAGAACTTCAGCAGTTTTCAGTATCATTACAAGTGCCAAGCTTGCGAGTCTTGGGTGGAGCACAAGCGGATCAGGCGCAAGCGGGGGCTGGCGAGGATCTTTGGATTGCGGGTGCAGATGAGATATTGGAATTTTTGAAAAAGAGATCCTAAGCAGAACCTGGCTCGAGACTAGAAAGTCCGGAGGAAAAGTGAAAAACCGAAGTCAAATTTTGAAATCAGCAATAACACTGTCTCTGGTCGCAGTTTTAGGAAGTCTTTCATTGGAAAGTCGGGCCTGCAGTTCGTTTGGAAGTTTTGGACCAGAACATGCGCTCTTCGCAAAGAATTATGATTGGGTTCAAGGGCAGGGCCTTGTTGTTGTGAACCAAAGAAATATGTCCAAGCAAGCTTTCGTGCGTCCACCTGAAGTTGGTTTTTCTTGGGTTTCGAAGTATGGAAGTGTGACCTTCAATCAGTTTGGTCGAGATCTTCCTAATGGTGGAATGAATGAGAAGGGCCTGGCGATCGAAATTTTATGGCTGGATTCTGCTCAATTCCCTGCAGGGGATTCACAAACAAGTCTGAATGAAGTCCAGTGGATTCAGTATCTACTAGATACCAGCGGCAGCGTCGAAGAAATGATTCTGAATGCGAAGAAAGCTCGGCTGACTCGGCGCTTTGCAGCGATTCATTATCTTGCCTGCGACAGTCTTGGTCAATGCGTCGCCGTGGAACCTTTGGATGGAAAACTCAAATTTTATCATTCTGCTGAAATGAAATCGCCTGTGCTGACGAATAGCGAATATCTGATTTCTTTAGCTGAGCTTAAAAAGTATAAAGACTTTGGCGGCTCGAAAGAACTTCCTAAAGGGTCCTATGCTTCCAAAGACCGCTTTGTTTACCTCAGTGCGATGACTCGTCAGTTGGCTCAAGTGAGCGATCCTGCAACAAGAACAGCAAAGGCTTTTGAGATGCTGGAAGATGTCCAGAATGATTTTACGACGATGTGGAAAATCGTTTATGACTTAAAGAATAAACAAATCAGCTTTAAAACTTTTGGCCTCGGTGCCCATGACATGAAACAGTTGATGCTCGGGGATCTTAATTTTTCCTGCAAGCAAGCCGCTTCGCAAATCTATGATATTGAATCCAGCGGTGAAGGCTCTATTTACGGACAGCTTAAGGACTACAACTACTTCGACAATCTGACTAAGGTTCACGTGGCTGCCAAGATTGTGAAAGATGCAACCGCACAAGAAATCGAAGCAGTGGCTCGTTTTCCCGAAACAACGAAGTGTTTGGAATAGAGCGAGACCAATGAAGTATCTCGAGGAGGACTAGTTTCTTGTGGCTAGTCGACTAGCCCTTGAAGAAGGAGCGGTCATCAATCGCAGCAAGCCACCGCACATGTTTCAGGTTCGATAAACCCATCTGCATTTCACGAATGGCTTGCTTTAGAAACTTCATTTCGAGTTCTTTTTGGCCGCGGATCAAAGCCGCATAGGTTTCTTCTGTGGCTTGCAAATAACGGAAATGAAAGTGAGTGTCCTTGGGGCGATCTGGCGAGGCCAGAGACTCAACAAAACTCTGCGACCAATTTCTAAAAATTTGCCGAATGAAGGGACCATCGCCGACCCAAGTGATGGGAACGACTTCTGGGACCCGGATTTTTCCTCCAAGCCCCCACCGAATTAAGTTCAGGCGGTCGAGGGTTCGAAGAATCTGATTCACTCGTGCTGGGGTGAGATTTTTTCCTAATCGGCGGGATCAACAAGCCCGTACTCATGTTTTTGGCGGATCAAGATGTGACCGTTCACACCCAAAATCAAGAGCGTCTTGCTGGATATTTTCCAAAGGCCCAGGTTAAGCGTCTGTCGGGTGATCATACCAGCGTGATTGGCCAGGTCTATTGGTCTCATTTTGGGAGCATTGTGCTTTCTAACGATCCTTGAAAATCTTTGAGATGAATGGACTCACAGGCGGAATTGAGCGAGCGCTCTGCGAGGATGGAGAGACCTTCCTCCATTTCAAAAGATTCGGATTTTAATAGAAGAAAGAAAATTTCTGGTTTGCGTTCAAAACACTTCTGGCAAAGTGCTTCAAGATCCCACGGACTGACTGAATGACTTCCGAACTCACTCTTCGCTTCACCAAAATAGTTCTTAAGAGCTTGTTCAGAGCTGCCATAAAAATATTCTAACTGATCCAAAGTTGATGATTCGGAATTGGCGATCCACGCATCCACCACAATCACCTTATCATACTCAATCCAAAGTGCAGAATCTTCCACAGTCAATTGCTGGCTCCAGTGAAAATCGACAGTTGAAAAATCAGCCACCGCAACAGGACTCTGCGACTGAGCCAGCATCGCCTCGATAAAGCGCAGGCCGAGGCCGTCATCGCCGCGCAGTGGATTGCCGATTCCATGAAATAAAACTTTAGCGACTGATTTCACGCACCACTTTGCCGGACTTTTGAATTTCAATCTTCATTGGCATCTGACCCAGCGCGTGGGTTGCGCAGCTGAGGCAAGGATCGTAGGCACGGATTGCAACTTCAACCTGATTCAGAAGAGCTTCTTCGTCTTCTGCTAGAGGCTTCGCGGCAAAGAGTCTGGTCGCAACTTTTTCGACTGCTTCATTCATGGCAAGATTGTTGTGAGTTGTTGAGACAATCAAATTGCAGCGAGTGATCATTCCAGATTCCGCCACTTGATAGTGATGAATCAAAGTACCGCGAGGGGCCTCCAGAAAACCAATTCCTTCCGGCGCATAAGCACCTTTTGCGATCAAATGGTCCCCTTGAAGAGTCGGATCATACAAAAGTTCACGAATTCTTTCTGCGCAAAACAGCATCTCAATGAGCCTTGCCCAATGATAATTCAAGGTCGCATGCGAATAGCGTCCGTTCATGGATCTATATTCCTCGAGCTCTGCTTGCGCTTTCGGCGTTGGAATAAAGTCACAAACATTCAAGCGGGCCAAGGGCCCGACACGCATGGAACCCTTCGGAAAACCGAGCGCGCGCAGGAATGGAAATTTAAGATAGGTCCAGTCTTTCACTTCTTCACCATAGATGTTGGCATATTCGTGATAGTCCACATCATCGAGTAGGCGATCTCCATTTTCAGACAGACAGCGCAAACTTCCGTGATAAAGATCCATTTCGCCATCTGCGCCGACAAGACTCAGTGAAGACATCGGCTGCACTAAAAAATGATTGATCCAAGAATGATGTTCCTTGTGAAAAGTTTTGTAAGTTTGCAAAATTTCATCGCACCAGTCGATCACTTGGTCGATGCTGGGAACATCCGTTCCATTCAAGAAAAAATCCCTCTCCACTGCGCTGAGGTTTTTGTGGATTCCGCCGGGCACGGCGGAGATCCCATGAATTCGTTTTCCTGCCGTGGCGCGAATGATTTCTTGGCCAAACTTCCGAATTAAGATTCCTTTGCGAGCAAGTTCGGGGTTCGCTTCAGCAAGGCCCATCACGTTGCGATGCTTTGGGTCTGAGCGTAAGCCCATCAAAAGATCTGGTGCTGCCAAATAGAAAAAATGCAAAGCATGGGACTGAAGTACCTGTCCGTAATGCATGAGCCTTCGCATGCCCCGAGCCACCGCGGGGATTGTTGCATCACTCATTCCCACCACCTCATCGATGGCTTTGGCTGCACACAAATGATGGCTGACAGGACAAATTCCGCAGAGGCGCTGCACGATGACTGGGGCTTCCCAGTAGGGCCGGCCCTGAACAAAACGTTCAAAGCCTCGGAACTCGACAATGTGCAGGCGAGCTTCTTCCACTTGATTGGCTTCATTCAACAGAAGTGTGACTCGGCCATGGCCTTCGACGCGAGTCACGGGATCGATAATTATTTTTCGTGTTTCAGTCATAGCGAAAATCCTCCGGCAATAGCTGTATGGGGCGATTTTCTAACTTGGAGAGAATCAGTTCTCGGAAGGCCCCCGCCGGAGGGGGACAGCCAGGTAAAAAAACATCCACTTTCACAATTTCGTGGCAAGGATAGATATGATCCAAAATTTTAGGCAGATCTTGGTGATGAGGCAAAATTCCAAGAGGATTTGAAACCGTTTGTCCAAGAAGATAAGCTTCAGAAAAACATTCCTTCAAAGGCACATCGTTGCGAAGAGCCGGCAAGCCGCCCATGATCGCGCATTCCCCCACAGCAACCAGTGTTTCACAGTGCTTTCGAAAATCTTTTAGGACATGAACATTTTCATCATTGCAGACCCCACCTTCGATCAGGCCCACACCTACGGGGCCTGTGAATTTTTTGATGTCTGTCAGCGGCGACTTTAAAATTTCGATGGAACCCGCAAGATCTAAGAGGAGTGTATCGATATCCAAGAAAGACATATGACAGCCAAAACAGCCGGCTAGAGAAACCGTTGCGATGCTGAGTTTTTTCTTGGGGGTTGAATTTTCTCCGTTCATGAGGCTCCGCCTTCGCTGGATGGATCAAATTTCCGTGTTCCAATGGGACGATCAAAACCTTTAGCTTTGTAGATGATGGCTCCCGTCGGACACAGAGCCACGACCTCTTGCTTTTTATGTTCTGAGAGCTTTGCTTCGAGTTCTAAATCCATTTCGACTCGAGTTTCATGACCTTTGCCAACAAAGCGAAAAACTTTTTTACCTTGATCATCGACGAAAAGATCTGTGCAACGTTTGCAATGTATGCAGCGATTTCGTTCCAGCAAAAGTTTTTCGCCGCGGTAATCCAGATCATAGTGACTAAATTGGTAGGGAAATCGTGAATGAGTCATTTGCATTTTTGCTGCGACGGACTGAAGCTCGCAATCCCCTGATTTTTCGCAGCCGGGGCAATAATGATTCCCTTCTGAAAAAAGCAGTTCCACAACACCTTGCCGAAGGTTTTTAAGCTCCGAGCTGCTGCTTTCTATTTGGTCGCCAGCTTCGATCAGTTGAGTGCAGGCGGCCACATCGCGATTGTTTTTCTTTACAAGGCAGACCCGGCAAGTGCCAAGGCTGGGTTCTATGCTCGGATCCCAGCAGAGCGTGGGGATTTCTGCACCGGCTTGGCGAATGGCTTCGGCCACGGTGATCCCAGGAGCGCACTCCGCTTTGTGGCCATCTAGGACAAATTGAATTCGAAGATCTTTCTTCACGGATTGCCTGTCATTTGGGGGCCCCCTTCATCAGCTCATCATAATCCCTCGTTGCTTTCGCAAGATCAAAATTTTGAAGCTGTGGATCTGCATTTTTGTCCATGCGATTTTGGTATTCCGCAGGGAAAGCTTTCAGCGAAGTTGTCAAAACATTGGGGGAGCTCACGCCCAAGCCGCAGCGAGAAGTTCGGGACACAATTGCGGACCAGTCTTGAATGCGCTCAAGGTCCTCGGGACGTGCTTGACCCGTCTGAAACTTCTGCAGCAATTGCCGCAAAAAAACATTGCCGGCTCGGCAAGGGGTGCAGTTGCCACAAGATTCTCGCACGAAAAATTCCATAAAATTATCTAATATCGAAAAAAGATCTCGGTCTTTCGAAAAAATCATTAAGGAGCCACCCGTGCTTAAATCTTCAAACGCAATTTTTCTTTGCCGGTCGGTCGCACTGATGCAGGTTCCGCTCGGCCCACCGACTTGAAGAATCGCTGGTTCCTGAGCGCCACTGAGATCAAGGACCTCTTGAATCGTAATTCCCCAAGGCACTTCGTAGATACCAGGATGTTCGATGTCGCCAGAAATAGATAAGAGGCGCGTTCCTTTGGATTGAGGGGTACCTAAGGATAAAAAATTCTCAGCACCTTCTGCAAGAATTCGGGCTGCCAAGGCAAAGGTTTCGACATTGTTCACGACTGTCGGAAAACCGAGATAACCTTTTTCCACTGGAAAGGGAGGACGCAATCTAGGTTCGCCCCTTTTGCCTTCCAAGGATTCCAAAAGTGCTGATTCTTCACCGCAAACATAGGCGCCGGCCCCAAGACGAAGGGAAAGCTGAATTCCTTCAGCAATTTTTAAGGTTGAAATTTTTTGAATTTCATTCTCAATGTGGCTGGCAAGGTAAGTGTATTCTGCGCGCAAATACAGAATGGCTTCTGCTGCCCCCACTGCCTTTGCGGCGGCCAGCATTCCCTCCAAGACCGACTGACAAAAATGCGTGAGAAGAATTCGATCCTTGAAGGTTCCCGGTTCACCCTCGTCGGCATTGCAGATGACAAATTTTTTCTTGGCAGAAAATTTTGCGCAAGCTTCCCATTTCGTGCCCGTTGTAAAACCGGCACCGCCTCGCCCCCTGAGGCCGCTGGATTTGATAAGGCTGATAATTTCTGGGGCCGACCGCTTTAAAAAATTCGGTTCAGCCGAGGGATATTTTTTAACAGGATCAAAAAAAGGACCCATTTTTTGCAAATGACTTTGTACAGGCTTGGCGACCTCAGAGGCACTTTCACCCTTTTTGAGTCTTTCTAGAATTTGTGGAACTTCCTCGGGCTTTAGATTTGGAAAAGGGATCAAATCAATAAGGGCTGCAGGGGCTTGATCACTCATTCCAATACAAGAGGTTTCAAATAGTCCGAATTCTCCGTCGGCAGAAACTTCACCCACTTTGATTCCAAGTGCAGTTTCGAAAGCCTGGCGAATTTCGCTCTGTCCTGCGAACTGGCTGATGATCGAAGTGTCGAGATAGATTTGGTGACGGCCCGAAGCTTTGGACTTCAGAAAATGATAGAAACTCTGCACCTCTTCAATATCCGCAACTGCGCAAGTCAGTTCATCTGCAAGTACGCTCAGATCTGAAGAATCTAGGAAGCCTCGCAGTTTTTGAGCTTCCCACAGGATATCGAGCAATCGTCCTCGATCTTTTTGAAAGTGCTGCACTACTTTTCGAAGCCCTAGGTGAGACATTCTGCAGTGTCCTTTGACAGTGGGGTTGCAGAATCAATAATGCTTTCATTCATGCAGGAATGGCAATCACAGTGTCTCTCTTTTGACCTTATTGGCCAAGTTCAAGGCGTCGGGATGAGGCCTTTCCTGTATCGCTTGGCGGAAGAGAATTCATTGAAAGGTCGAATTTTCAATCAAAACTCTGGAGCCTCAGCTCACTTAGAAGGATCTGAAGAAAACTTAACTCGCTTTTTTCAGCAAATTAAGACGAAGGCTCAGCCTCCAATTCGGATCGACCGAATTCAGACGAAGTCCGTTCCACCTCAAGGCTATGAAGATTTGCAGATTGTTGTCGCTCATAAAATATCTATAGAAAAATCTAAACCAAAAGAAAATATATCTGACGCGAAACTCGAGCACTGGAGTCTCTCGCCTGATTTTGCGACTTGCCAAGACTGCTGGGCGGACTTCCACAATCCAAAATCTAGATTCTATCACTACGCTTTTGTTTCCTGCGCAAAATGTGGCCCTCGGTGGTCCATCCTTCGAAAACTTCCCTTTGAGCGCAGTCACACTTCTATGAAGGATTTTCCTCTTTGTCAGTCCTGTTTGGTGGACTATTCAGACCCCCGATGTCGACGTTTTCATGCGCAAACGATTTCGTGTCGATACTGCGGACCAAAACTTGAGACCGGTCAGCAAAACCTCGTGGAAATCTCATCGCAACTTGCTGAGGGAGCCCTTGCTATCGTCAAAGGATTGGGTGGTTTTCAACTGGTGGGTTCTGCTCTCAAGCCTGAAAGTATTCGCCGCATTCGGCAGCTCAAATCGAGGCCAGAGCAATCGCTTGTTGTGATGGTGCGTGATTTTGAAACTTTTCAAAAGATCGGTGGCAACATTTCATGTTGGGAAAAATTGATAGACGCAACCGCTGGCATCCATAGTTTTTTTAGAATGCAGATTCCAAATCAGGATCTGCTTGCGCCGGACCTCGCTGAAGTCGGAGTGATGGCACCAGCAACCGGACTGCATTGGCTCCTCCTAGAGCACTGTCCATTGCTTGTGGTGACTTCTGCGAATTCGAGAGGATTTCCCATACCAAGGCGGAAAGAGGAAGTGCAGCTGAGGGGAGATTTTTTTATTGATCACAATCGTGAAATTACTCAGCCCGTAGATGACTCGGTTCTTCGCGGCGATCAAGTACTCCGGGCTGCTCGAGGGCTGAGGCCGCGCTGGATTCCGCTGGAAACTTTGAAATGGGAAGGAAAGTTGGCTTCGAATGCGATTGAAAGTGCGACTGCTCAGGCGAGTATAATTCTTGCTCTGGGTGCTGATCTTAAAAATGCAGCGGCCCTGTTCGTGGAGGGCGGAATTCTTGAGCTACCCTATTCCGGAAGTCTAGAGCAGCTTCAATCGAAGTCATTGATTGAAGCCCGTCTTGAAAAAACGCTCAGTCTTTTACAGGTGGAGCCACAACTGATTCTTCAGGATTATGCTCCGGATTCTTATTCATCCAGTTTGTTGATTCATCGATCGATGCCGCGGAAGGCGATCTCCCATCACAGGGCGCATGCCCATGCGGCGGGACAAGTGGGGGACTTTATTTTGGCTTTTGATGGAACTGGATTTAACGCTTCAGTTTCATCGATCGACCCCGAGATCTGTGGCGGAGAAGGATACTTATTTCGGCCTGAGGGGCTTCAGCAGGTCTTTCAAGTAGGGGCCTTCCCTTTTGTTGCCGGAACTTCAATGGTGAAAAGCCCGTGGAAAAGTCTGGTCGCTTTACTCACGCAAGCTGATTTCCCGCTGGAAAAATTGAAGTATCTCCTCCCTGAAGTTGAGGCCGAGGACCTTCAGATCATCGCTCAGCTAGCGCGGCAAGAATCAGCTCTAAAGACAAGCTCCATGGGCCGCTTTTTCGATGCTCTGAGTGCCTTGTTTGAATTCGGCGCCCGAGAGCAAAGCTATGAAGCACAGGCACCCATTCGATTGGAAGCAATGGCCTTAAGGGAGTCTTTTTCGACCGAGCGACCGATGAACTTCTGTGCGGAAGACTTTCTTGTTCAAGCTGAAGAACTTGGTTCGCCGAGACTTTTGTTTGCGGCGTCCAAGTTAATGGCCTACTTCGCCAAGCATAGGAACCAGCTTTCGGCGGGGCTCGCTCATGAGTTGCTTGCGCAGGTGATCGCAGAGGCCTGTTTTCAGATTAAGCCCACACGAGTGGTGGGCGTCGGGGGAGTTTTTCAAAATCAAGTCCTAGTCAAGGCTCTGCGAGAATGTTTGCAGCAGCAGGAAATCCCACTTTATATTCCAGAGGATTTACCAGTGAATGACCAATCCATTGCGTTGGGCCAAATCTATTCTTGCATTCGTGCTGAACCTCCATTGAATAGTGACCTATGCACGAACTAAGCTTAGCAATTGATTTGGTCGATCGCGCTGTCGAAGTGATAAAAAAGCAAGGGCCCGTGCTGCCGATTCGAATCTCTGTTTTGATTGGGCCGGAATCTGGAGTTGACTCCGAAGCTTTTGCTTTCGCTTTTCCGGAAGCTGCGCGAGGTAGTTTACTAGAGTCCGTGCAGCTTGAAATCATTCCCGGTAGCGGCAGAGAATTTTCTTTCCAAAGTTTGGAGGTCAAAGATGTGTAGAGACTGTGGCTGTACAATTATGGCAGAGCACCACCACCACCACCACCACCACCACCACCATGATCACCATGATCATACGCACCCGCATGATCACTCCCATATGCATGATCATCACCACGATCACGGCCACGATCATGAACATCGCATGATCTCCGTCGAAGAATCGCTTTTTCAGAAAAATGCACATCTCGCATTCCATAATCGAGAATTATTCCAGCAGCGAGATTGGAAAGTCTTCAATATGATGAGCTCACCAGGCTCGGGAAAAACCACTTTGCTTTGCTCGCTATTGCCTCTTTTGAAAAAGACTCATTCCCTAGCAGTCATTGTTGGCGACCAGGAAACTTCCCTCGATGCTGAACGCATGCAAGCTGCAGGAATTGCAAGTCACCAAATCAATACTCATTCCGCTTGCCACCTCGACGCGGAACGAGTTGGTAATCTTCTTCGCGGTCTGGAGCTTCATCCGAAAACTTGGATCTTTATTGAAAATGTCGGAAACCTAGTTTGCCCGGCCGTGTTCGATTTAGGTGAAGCAAAGAAAATTGCGGTGCTCTCGGTCACAGAAGGCGAAGAGAAACCTCTCAAATACCCTGTGCTATTTCAGGACGCGGACTTGATAGTCATCACTAAATCCGACTTGCTACCGCACTTAGATTTTGATTCGAAGTTATTGGAAAAAAATCTTCGCACACAGAATAAAAAGGCTCCCATTGTTTTTTGTTCAGCCAGAACAGGCCAGGGTCTCTCAGATCTTGCGCAGACTTTAGAAAAAATGTTGGATGAAACAAAATGTGCTTAGCTGTGCCGATGAAGTTGATCTCGCGCGACGGGGACTGGGGAATCGTCCAGCGAGGTGGACTTGAAATGAAAGTGCAGTTGGCATTGGTCCCCGACGCCCAGATTGGAGCCTCCCTGATCATTCACGTGGGAATGGCTCTTTCTCAAGTCGATGATCAAGAAATTGATGAAGTCAGTGCAAAGGAAAGCGAAGTAGATTGTGAAAAAGCCAGCGCCCCAGCGATAAAGAACGCAGGTCTCAAGTGAGCAGCGAACTTCGCATTATGGAGTTTTGCGGGGGGCATACCCACGCGCTTTTTCGTTCGGGATTGCTTGAGCTTTTGGCTCCACACATCAAAATGATTCATGGACCCGGCTGTCCCGTTTGCGTGCTGCCGCCGCATCACATTCAAGCTGTCATCGACCTCTTGGAGTCAGATCCCCAAGTTGTCGCTTGTGTTTATGGAGACCTTCTTCGCATTCCTACTTTGGTTAAAGCAGCGACCAGCGAAAGTTTGCTCGCGGCTAAAAGTCGCGGCCGCGATGTTCGAATGATTTATTCGCCTTTGGATATTCTTCAGCTAGCGTCTGCGGAACCCTCCAAAAAATTTGTTTTTATGGCCATTGGCTTTGAAACCACGGCCCCAGCCACAGCACTTCTCGTGAAGGAACTTGCAAGAAGGAATGTCACCAATGTTTCCATTCTGTGTTTGCACGTGCTCACGCCTCCTGCCATCGAGACTGTGCTGCAGGCATTGACTGCAGCGGAACGTCCGCATGCGATCATCGGTCCTGGGCATGTTGCTTTGGTGACTGGCCTTAAACTTTTTTCAGAACTTTCAGAGCGTTTTGGGATTCCTATTGTGATCAGCGGCTTTGAAGCTGAGGATCTAAAAGAATCCGTAGAACTTTGCACGCAAAGCCTTTCGCAAAAAAAAGTTGGAGTCGTGAACCAGTACACCAGGGCACTGAAAGTCGATCAGCAGGGACCCGCGCAAAATCTTCTCGAAGAAGTGTTTGATCTGCGCAAAACTTTTGAGTGGCGAGGCTTAGGATCTTTACCAAAGTCTGCCTATCGCTTGAGACCCGAATGGGCCAAATACGATGCAGAAGTTCAACATTCAATTACCTATCGAAGTCTTGCTGAGCATCCTCAATGCCAATGTGGTCAAATTTTACTCGGGAAAAAGACTCCTACCGATTGCAGACTTTTCGCAAAGGCTTGTCGTCCCAGTCGTCCTCTGGGTGCTTGCATGGTTTCCGGCGAAGGCGCCTGTCATGCGTACTTTGATGCGGGTGTGGGTGTGGGTAAAGATGCGGGAGCGTTCCAATGACCGAAATCATCAGCCGCATTCACGGAACCGGCGGCCGCAGCACTCATGAACTCATTTCAAAAATATTTCATTCCTATCTTAAGAATCCGAATCTTTCTTCCCATGATGCTGCCATTTGTCGGATGGGATCAGAAGAATTTCTAGTGACCACGGATTGTCATGTGGTGGAGCCCCTCTTTTTTCCGGGTGGCGATATCGGCAAAATGGCCGTCACCGGAGTCATCAATGATTTGCTCACTCAAGGCGGACGTCCACAGTTTATGTCTTTGGGATTTATCCTCGAGGAAGGTTTGGCTTTCGAAACTTTGCGCCGAGTTCTGGAAAGTATGAAAGCGGTTCTTGCTGCGCATGAAATTCAGCTACTTTGTGCTGACACAAAAGTCGTCCCTGCGCGAAATCAAAACCCTGGCTTGATGATCGCATCCACGCTTTGGGGAAGTCGCCTCCATCCCGACAGAAAGTTCTCAGGTCCTCAAATTGGAGATGCGATCATTAGCACTAGTTTTATTGGGGCCCATGGAATTGCGGTCTTGCAGGCTCGGGAGCAGCTCGCTTTTCGAGGGCAGATCGAATCCGATTGCGCCTCCCTTTTTCCCCTGCTGGCCCCAATCTTAACGGATAATAATCTAAGCATCCATTTTATGAGGGACCCGACGCGCGGGGGAGTCGCCGGAATTTCTCACGAGATCTGCAAAGAATTTGAGATCAGCATCGAACTTTGGGAGGATGCTCTTCCTCTTCGCCCCCCAGTGCGTGCGGCCATGGAGCTGCTGGGCTTGGATGTTCTCGAAGTTCCGAACGAAGGAGTTATGATCCTTTTTGTTCCGCCCTCTAGCACTGAAGAAATTTTAAAAATCTTAAGGATACACACGCTGGGCGCCGGTGCTGCTCAAATCGGCGAAGTTCAAAAACAGTCGGGCTCCAAGGTCACTCTGCGCACCAGAATTGGTGGAAACAGAAAAGTGCCTTGGACCGACGCTCTCAATTTTCCGCGGATTTGTTAGGCTGGTTAGCTGACAGGAATTTGGCGGCGATTAGAAGCTTCCTTTTTAGACAAGTTCAAAAGGAGAACTCCGTTCTCAAACTTCGCTGAAGATTTTTCGATGTCGATGGCTTCTGGAAATGAGAAGCTTCGAGAAAAGCTTCCATAGTAAATTTCAGAAACGTGAGATTTGCCTTCTTTCTCCGGTTGAGATTTTTCTTCCCTGCGCTCGCCAGACACGGTGAGGCTATTCTCATGCAAGTCCACTTTAATTTGGTCTTTAGGCACTCCTGGAAGGTCGAACTTCAAGCTGTAGGCGGTCTTAGTTTCGCTCACATCCACCGAAGGGCTGAGTTGCGCCTTTTCCATTTCTTTTCGCCAGCGAGGTGAATAGAAATCTTCAAAAAGTCGTTCCATGCTTCTAGGGGCAAGTTCTTTGAATGGGTCCCAAGATTTCTTCCAAAGATCGAGTTGTGACATAATTATACTCCTTGTTGAGTTGGTTTAATGGGCTTACCAGCAAAGTGCTTGCCAGCTATGGCTGAATGAGCGCCGCAGAAGTCACTCTGCACAAGAGCGCTTTTGTCTCAAGGTGAGGAAATTTTGTCATGGCTAGCTTCTATGGTGGCAGAGCTATTCAAAACTCAGAGGGTAAATCGCAGAGACTGGCGAGCCATTGAAGCTTTCAAACTGAATCCTTGAAACGACATCACTCAAACACTTTTCGAAGCCAGAGTCTTTCAAAGTACTGGCTTCACCGGCTGGTTGGACCATTAAATTTGAAGTTTTTCCAGTCTCTTGAATCATGAAAGAGAGGTTGATTTCACCTTTCGCTTTCGGATCTTTTTGCAGCAGTTGTCCGTAACATTTGAACAAAGCTGTTTTTTGTTTTTGAAATTGCTCGCTGATTTCTTTTTCCGAAGGGGGTTTTCTTTGCAAGCGGCCCACTGCTGAAATTTGTTCTTTATCTGGGAGGGTGGGCTCACTAAAAACAGGACTGGTTTCATAGGATTCAGCAAGCACACGTTGGCCATTTTTTGAAATGGAGATTTGATCCCGGGTTTGGATTTCGTCCACACGAATGTTTCCGCGCTTAATGACGATCAACATTTTGCCAAGGCTTTCTTCCATTAAAATTTGGCTGTTTTCCAAGATTCGCAGTTCGCTGCCGTCATGAAGCTGAAGTTTGGCTTCGGCGTCTTCGGCTGTTGAAATGCTATCACCGGGCCTTGCAATTTCTCGGGTTTGGACGCGGCGACTTTGTCCCTTTTGGCCGACTTCGATTTCGCCAAAGTCTCGCTCGATCCAGCCGAGGCCTTCACGAATCACTGTGCGCTCTGATTTACGAGTGATGAAATATCCGGACAGGGCCAAAAGGATCAGCCCTGAGATGAGAATTCCAATTTTAATTTTTCTTTGAACCATTACTTCTTTGGTTCAGTGGTGGCAGGTGCGGCAGGTGTCGAAGGCGAAGCCGAATTAGCGGGCGAAGCCGAAGAATCAACAGGCGCAGCAGAATTAGCAGAAGCAGCTGCGTCTGCAGGAGTCGGTGAAGCCGCAGGAGCAGCGCCATCAGAACCTGTCGTTCCGCCAGTCATTCCGCCGGCCGCAGGAGCTGGAATGGCTGCGGCACCCAAACTATCCAAAACAGATTTATGAGCACGCGAGGAATAGATTGTTAACATGATGCAAGTGCCAGCAAATACGATCGCCGTATAGCGAGTCATTTTTTGCGCTAGAGTTGTTGCTCCGGTTGCTCCAAAAACTGAATTGGATCCGCCGCCACCAAATGCACCACCGATGGAACCAGACTTTGAATCTTGCACAAGAACAAGTACGATAAGAACCAGTGCAACTAAGATGTGAAGAACGGCGATAAGTGTTTCCATGTGGGACCTCTGAAAGTTTAAAAAGCGAGTCTATTAAATTTTGAGTGTTCTTTTACTACTGCCAAAAGCCGTGAGAGTAACGGCAGAAAAAGGAAAAAGAAAGATGGAGAACCGAGTAACTCACCGCAAAATGGTCTTTGGAGTCATTCTGCTCGCGATTTTCATTGGTTTTCCGGCGGGTGCTATCGGGGCCTCAAAAGAAAGCAAGAAATCCAAGCCTCCTGAGAAAAAGGAGGTCAAGGCAAAAGCCGAGGTTTCTGAACTTGCGAAAATCACCTCAGCCGTCCGACCCAGCCTCAGAAAGCTCACTGAAGATTGGGGTGATCAAGCCTGGGTGACCGGTGCCTTTAAGGCCGAAAGTTTGCCATCCGCCAAGGAGCCAAAGCTTCCGAGCTCCAGCGAAGGGGCTTTGAAAGATTTTTTGGCAGCCGCCCGGGTGGGAACTTCTTTTGCGCGAGGCGAAATTGAAGATGAAAAAACTCTGAACGGCCTGGTTCAGATGCTCCAGTGGTCTTTGGTTCAAACTCGTCTCAAGGCAGCCGCAGGTGATTCTGCTTGGGTTCAAGAAAATTTAGGGGATTGGCTCAAGTTTGCGGCAGATTTTCCTTACGAAGAGTCCACTTTGGTAGGACTCAAGGTGGCTTCCGTGCTGCGCGCTTTAATTTTTGATGAGCTGGAGCAAATGGAAGCCCTCACTGCTGCTGGCGACCCGAAAAAGGAGACCGCAGAAAAAATAGCGGAATCTTGGGTTCTTTGGACCCAGCGGCTGCGGGCTCCATGGCCCATTGATCGGGTGATTCTGTCAGAAAGTCGGCGCATCTTGCCGGCCCCACTTCAGGGCTTAGGAGCTCAAACTGCAAATCAGCTGCAAAAAAATCCTTACCAAACTGCGGATTCCATCTTGAACAAGTTGTCTGGGGGAAAAGCGGAGGCCGCAAACTTTTTGCGGCAGATGTGGACAGACCAGGATCTTTCTCAGATGAAAACGGAAATCACTCGCTTGCACCGCCTGCAGCTGCGTTGGGCTTACAATCTGCTGCAAAGCAAAGCGGGCAAGTTGCCACAGACGATCCTCGAAGTTGCCAAGGCTGCTGGTTTTGATCGAGTTCCAGTCAACTATCAGTCAGGGAAAGCCTGGGAGCTCTCCGAGCTCGGGCCATCGGAATCCACGAAAATCGATTGAGCGCCAGGGGAACCTTGGGTGGATTCTTGAGTGAATTCTTGGGTGACAATGCAATCCAAGCCGTGCGAAATTCCTGGCATGCCATTTATAGTGTTCGAAGGTCTGGATGGTTCCGGCAAAAGCAGTTTAATGAATTCTCTTGAAAGCTATTTGCTGGAGAAAAAGCTTTCCGTTCACCGCACTCGGGAACCGGGCGGAACACCCCTTGGCGACGAAGTTCGTGAACTCATACTCAGAAAACAAGGTGATGCTCCCAGCCCGCGAGCCGAACTTTTATTGTACGAAGCCATTCGGGCTCAGCACGTGGATCATGTCATCAAACCCTATTTGCAAAAGGATTATTGGGTCCTTTGTGATCGCTATAAGGCAAGCTCCGTCGCCTTTCAGGCCGGGGGCCGGCAAATTCCTGTGGAGTGGGTTGAAAAACTGAATTCTTTTGCCACCCAAGATTTGAATGCGCAGCTGACAATTCTTTTGGATCTTTCGGTCGAAGAATCCCGTCGCCGTCGTCAGCAACGCAGTTCGCAAGTGGGAGTTGCTGAAGACCGAATTGAATCCGAAGCGGATTCTTTTCATGAACGAGTCCGGCAAAGTTTTCTGGCTCAAGCCAAGGAAGATCCCCATCATTGGTTGATCCTGGATGCTTCCAAATCCACACAAAGCCTATTTGAAGAACTCTTGACTGCCTTGCGGGGCGCAAGATGGATCACGTAATCTTAGACCAACTGCGCGGCCATCGTCGCCAGTTGGATTTTTTATCGCAAGCTGTTCGGGATCAAAAACTCTCTTCGACTTTTCTTTTTGTTGGGCCTTCCGGAGTGGGTCGCAAACAGTTGGCCTTGGGTCTGACTCAAATTCTAGTTTGCGAAAGTGAACAACCCGCTTGTGGAACTTGTGGGCCTTGCCGCAGGATTGCCATTCAGCAATCCGAATCTTTGCTGGTGATTGCTCCGGAAAAAAATAGCATCACCGTCGATCAATCTCGGCAAGTTCTGGAATTCCTCAGTCTTCGAGGTTTGGGGAAAGCCCGAGCCATCATCATTGATTCCTGTCATCTGATGAATCCAGCAGCCGCGAATACCTTGCTTAAAATTTTTGAAGAGCCTCCGGAAAATACATACTTTTTCCTGCTGGCTCCTTCGCCTCGGCATGTCCTTCCGACGATTCGTTCTCGATCTCAAGTGGTGCGTTTTGGTGGCCTTGACGACCAGGATCTGTTGGAAGTTTCAAGAAAGTTATCGGCCACTTTTGGGAATAGTTCCGCGCTCAGTTCCGCCTCGAGCTCTGCTTCCGAGCTTGCGCCCAATCAGTCGTGGCTGCTGCAACATGCGCGAGGAAGCTTGGATCGCCTCAAAGAACTTTCCTCAGAAAATCAGCAGGAGACTCGCTCCCTCGCCATTGAATTTTTGAAGGAATGCGCCAGTGACTCGGAATTTTTTCTTGATCCGAGTTGGCGGGATTTCGTTAAAGCCCGGGAGCAAGCTCAGCAATTGGCTCGACATATTTTGTTGCTCGTTCGGGATCTGCTCATTGCAAGTAAAGCCTCGGAATCTGCAGCTGGCGGCGATTTAGAAATTCAGGGACTACTTGAGGCCTGGGAAGGACGCGTTTCTTCTCTTGCTGAGGCCGTGTTTAGTCTTGAGGGAGCCCTCGCGCACTTTCGAGACCCTCTCATGGTATTTGAAGAATTCTGGCTGCAGCAAAGCAAGGCGGTGAACCATGTGGGTTGATATTCATACGCATCTGGAAATGTTGGAAGAGGGCGTGGAAGCTGCGCTAAAGCTTGCCAAAGAAAAAGGGGTGCAGCGAGTGATCACGATAGGCACTGAGGCTGCAGATCATCCGATTGTTTTCGATTTGGCCAAAAAATATCCGGACCAAGTCAGCTGCACTTTGGGAGTCCATCCTCATCATGGCGGCACTTGGACGGAAGAAATTCAGAAATGGATTGAGGCTCATATCAACGAACCCGAGGTCGTTGCGGTCGGAGAGATTGGCCTTGATTATTATTACATGCAATCGAATGCTGAGGCCCAAAATGACTCTTTTCGGCAGCAGATGGCTTTGGCGGCTCGCTACAAAATGCCAGTAGAAATACACACGCGAGACGCAGAAAAAGACACAGTCGAAATACTCAAAGAATTTAAGAGTCAGGTCACAGGCGTGATTCATTGTTTTACCGGGACAGCCTGGCTTGCAAAGGAGGCTCTGGATTGTGGTTTTAATATCTCCTTTAGCGGTGTGGTCACTTTCAAAAATGCACAGGAATTGCGAGACATCTGCAAATGGGTGCCTTCCGATCGCATCCATGTTGAAACTGATGCTCCTTTTTTGGCACCCATTCCCATGCGAGGGCGAAAAAACACTCCGGCTTTTGTGGTTCACACAGCCGAAAAAGTGGCAGAAGTTCGCGGTGTGCCGCTGGAGCTTTTGGCTCAGCAAACGACCGAAAATACGCGTCAACTTTTCCCCAAATTAAAAATCTGAATTCCTTTTTTTTCTTGCCTGCCTCGGCGAAACAAGTGAGAAGTGTTGCATTCAAATTTTCAGTCTCACCGCATGGTCTTTAAGACAATTTAGGAAAGGCAGACAAACTCATGGCAGCACAAAAAAAACTTCGAGTGGGCATCAACGGTTTCGGGCGCATTGGTCGAATTCTTTTTCGACATGGCTTTGACCGCGTCGAGTTCGTCGGCATCAACAATTTGGATAGCCTTGAGGGCACGGCTCATCTGCTGAAGTACGATAGTACCCATGGGGTTTGGCCTCACGAAGTGTCGACGGATGAAAAGAATCTTCTTGTGAATGGACAAAAAATTCCTGTCACTGCAATTAAGAATCCTGCGGAGATTCCCTGGAAAGATTGGGGAGTGGACGTTGTGCTTGAGTGCACCGGTGCTTTTAAAAAGAAAGAAGAGTTCCTTGCTCACATCAAAGGTGGAGCCAAGAAAGTTTTGGTTTCAGCGCCCGCGGACGGTGTTGATAAAACTTTAGTCTTTGGTGTGAATCACCTCAACTATGATCCTAAATCTGATGTGGTGATATCAAATGCCTCTTGCACCACGAACTGCCTTGCTCCTTTGGCGATGGTTCTGCATAAAAATTTCGAAATCGATCATGGAACTATGATGACGATTCATTCTTATACAAATGATCAGCGAATCCTCGATGCGGCTCACAAAGATTTGCGCCGGGCTCGTTCTGCCGCTGTTTCTATGATTCCGACAACAACGGGCGCCGCAAAAGCGGTGGGCTTGGTCCTGCCGGAACTGAAAGGCAAGATTGATGGCCTTTCTGTGCGGGTGCCGACTCCCAATGTGAGCCTTGTGGATTTTACTTTCACATCTAAAAAAGACATGTCGATTGAAGCCATCAATCGCTCATTGATTGAAGCCTCTCAAGGAGCCCTCAAAGGCATTCTTGCTTGTGAAGAGAAGGAATTGGTCAGCATCGATTATAATGGTCACAAAGCAAGCTCGATTGTGGACATCCCTTCGACTTTGTGTGTGTCTCCCCGAATGGCGAAAGTGCTTTCTTGGTATGACAATGAAGCCGGCTTTTCCAACCGCATGATCGATATGGCTCTCTTTATGGCGGAGAAAGGTCTCTAAAATGATTGGTATTGAGGGGCTTAAGACCATCCGTGATTTCGATTTAAAAGAAAGAATTGTTTTCTTGCGACTGGATCTGAATGTTCCGCTTTCTAAAGGAGTCATCACCGATGACAACCGGATTCGTGAAAGTTTGCCTACGATCAAGTACGCTATCGAAAAAGGAGCTAAGCTCGTCATGGCTTCTCATATGGGACGCCCAAAGTCCGCCCAGGACCGGGAATTTTCTTTAGAACCGGTGGCGCAGGCTTTGACTGAAAAATTAGGTGTTGAAGTTATTTTGGTGGAAGAACCTGCCTCCGAAGCAATGACGGCTCTGATTACAGGACTTCGAAAAAACCAAATCATTTTGCTTGAAAATCTGCGCTACGAGGCTGGCGAAACCGAAAATTCAGGGGAACTTGCGCAGAAGTTTGCTGCTTATTCGGATGTGTATATTAATGATGCCTTCGGTGCTTGTCATCGTGCTCATGCCAGCATTGATGCCCTTCCGCGCCTCATGAAAAATCGCGGTGTGGGATTTTTGATTGAGAAGGAAATTCAGGTTCTCGAGACCTTACTTAAAAAACCAAAGGCCCCTTACTGGACGGTTCTTGGTGGATCAAAAGTCAGCGATAAAATTGGCGTGATTGAAAATTTACTGGAAAAAGTTGATGGCTTTATCATCGGCGGAGCCATGGCCTACACTTTCATAAAAGCAATGGGACATCCCGTAGGAAAGAGCCGAGTTGAAACAGATAAGCTCAATTATGCGAGGGAGTTGATGGCTCGCTTAGAAAGTCGCGGCAAATCTTTACTCCTTCCAGTCGATCATGTCGTGGCTGGTTCACTGCAAGACAAAACGGGCCAAGTGGTGAAGTCCATTCCTGATGATATGCTTGGACTTGATATCGGACCCGAAAGTATTCGGCTATTCAGTCAAGCACTTCGTGGCGCAGCGACCGTGTTTTGGAATGGCCCAATGGGTGTTTTTGAAACTCCAGCTTTTTCTAAAGGTACCTTTGCGCTTGCGAATGTTTTGGCTGAATGCCAAAGCTTTCGCGTGATCGGTGGCGGTGATTCTGCGGCTGCTGTTGCGGCTGCCGGAGTGGCTGATAAAATGAGTCATATTTCTACAGGCGGCGGCGCCAGCCTCGAATACTTGCAAGGGGATCGGCTTCCGGGCTTGGATGCACTAAGGCCGCGCAAAGACGAGGGCATCACGACATCCTTGTAGGTTTTCTGACGATATCCAGCAACTGTGTGGATGATGCTGGCTAAAATTGCGGTGAGGGCAGCTGACTCAAGACCGCAGCAAAATTCGTTCTAACAAGGTGACCATGACCTTCACTAGGCCAAAGATGCTTACGTTGTAGAACAGCACTTTGACCCCTAACGCAGACTCCATTACAAAAATGTTTCTGGAAAAATCACAAGAAATGTTACTGTCGAAATTTTTGACAGTGACCGGCAGTGGCTCGATTCAAAGCACCTTAGACATTTATTTGCCTTCAGCTCAAATTGAACGAGAGCTTACTATGGAATGCATTCTGCTTTTAAAATCTTCTGAAATCCAGTTTCGGTTGAATGAAGGGAAATCAATCCCACAACATTTGGAACGGCATTTTGTTCTTTTAGGTTCAGAAAAACTTATGCTAGGGAGCCGGAGCCATGAACAAAACACTATTTCAATCCATATTTTTTCTGTTTTTAGTCCTTCATTGTTTTGAATTGAAAGCACGAACTGTATTTAGTACGTCAGAAAGTTGTGGTCGCACGGAGCGAGACCAAAATTCTATGAACTGGTGCCTAGCACGCAATTCAAGTTCAAAAATTTTGATGATTTATTTTCACGGATTTGGTCAAACCGAAAAAAGGCTAATCGGGGATTTTAATTATCCTCAGTTGGACGCTATTGGAAAGCAAGAGTTTCCGAACTACATAGGCATTAGTTTTGGTCGCTTTGCAGTTTTGAATAATTCGACTGCAGCAGCCTTTTTTGCGGAAAAGATTGATGAAATAGTTAAAAGCTATTTTGCGGAATCAGGAATTCAGAAAACAGTGGTTCTAGGTGATTCTTTGGGGGGCTTAAATGCTCTTCAACTGCTTTTCTGGGGTCGTCTGACGATCAAAAAGATGGTACTTATCTGTCCAGCAATTGCTATTGCCAACCCGTTTGATAACCAAGGGTGGCAAGCCGATCCTGACACCAGGCAATCGAGCTCCATTTTCAGATCTAGTTACAGAGCTTTGCTCAGAGCTAGTTACAAGGACTCATCTGAATTCAGTAAAAATTCTGCGATAGAAAATCTTCTTTATTCCGACAAAATTTTTAATTCAAGTATTGAAGAGTCTCATATAGTCACTGCTGGCAAGGACTCATATGGCTTCCAAGAAGCACATCAAGTGACCTGTCAAAAAATGAACTCTAAGGGTATGAATTGCAGCCGAAAAGTTGAAATAAGCGCTAGTCACTGCAAAGTGAGTTCAGCTCATCTCTCAAAAACAATTCTGGATTGAAACAAATCAACATATTGTGGGTTGTAGCTTTTTTCTCTTTCTAAAAAAATTGAACCGCTATTGTTTTTACATGTTAAAACAACGCCGATTTCCTAAATAGAATATTTGGCGTCGAAAATTCAAAAAAAGAAGTTCAATTCTATGCTGTTGTATAAGCTGGAGAAAATAGATTCTCCAGGAATTGTTTGCCTCATTTCGAGAACTGATTGCTTTTGGCTCATTCCATTTTTTCTCGGCTCAGTGTATTTTCATCTCACTCGGATTTTGACTCTGGAGGAAAAATGAACTTTCGTTTATTGATTTTTATGATGCTTTTTTCTGCCTTTCAGCCTGTTGCTTTACAGGCGAGTGATGAAGATGGATTCTGTTATAGAAGGGCTGCAAGAATCTGCAAGCCAATCGCAGATTCTTGGGGGGACGGATCTCCTCAACACGAGGGCTGCATCTCTCTTGAAATTCAAAGATGTCTGAATAGGAAAAAATGAATCTTCAAACGACCTGCGACCCAATTTAGATCAAGTGATGCTCGGTAAAACAAATAATAGATAGGTTTGAACGATAGACTTTAAGTTAAATAATTAAATAATTACATAAGAAGAGGAGAAAATATGAAGTGCGGAATTTTTATCTTGGTGAACGTTATGGCGATCGGTGTTTCTTTTGGTCAAGCTTCATCTAGAAACGGAACTTTGTGCTATCGAGTTACCTGTAAGATACCGAGCCAAGGGGAGCAGTCTTCGCCAGCTGAGATTTATTTCAAAGTTTCTCTTGATCCATCTGAAAGACCTACTTCGATTAGAGATCATGCAGCAGCCTTCTGTGAAAGCAAAGGTTATGTACTGAAGTACTTGTCCGACGGCGGGGTATTGCGAAGTTGCAATTAGTTTGCTCATCCGTAGCTTTTTACCTATCAGACATCAGCTTTTACCTTTGAGACATCGACAAAGGATTGGAACTTCAGTGCAGGTCACTCCTAGGATATAGGCTCTTCGGCTTGGATGCAGAGAGGCATTCCAAGGCCGAAGGCATCGCGACAGCCTAAGGGGTTTTCTGAAGATTCAGCTTTGACTTATGTTCTTCATCTAAATGAGCATGGGGTTATGTCTACAAGATTCCCATTAATTATTGCAGGAAACTGGAAACAACATCACGGACCTCAGCAAGCACGGACTTTTATATCAGATTGGATGTCCTTGAGTTATCAAGGCTCAAATCAGATTTTGTTATTCCCACCCGCCCTTTGCGCACAGGCTTTGGCAGACGCTTTAGCGTCTGCTTTAGGATCACAGCAAGCCACTCACCTTGAGTGGGGACTGCAAAACTCATGGACGCAGAAGTCAGGCGCTTTTACCGGTGAAAATTCACTCGCTGTCGCCAAGGAAATGGGTGCTCGCTGGAGCTTGATCGGTCACAGTGAGCGGCGTTCTCTGTTTGGCGAAACTGATTCCCTTATAAAGCAAAAAGTGGAGTTTGCGCTGAGTGAGTCCATCCGGCCCATCATCTGCATTGGAGAAACTCTGCAGGAGCGCGAAGCTGGAAAAACTTTTGAAGTGCTGGGTCGGCAAATTTCAGGAGCCCTCCAAGATATCAAAGCAGAAGCTTTTCAGAATCATCCCCTGGTCATCGCCTATGAACCGGTTTGGGCCATTGGCACTGGAGTCGTAGCTAAGCCCGAGCAGGTGAAAGAGGCTCACGCATGGATTCATACTTTTTTGAATCAGCTCGGACAGCCCAATCACCAAATTCTTTATGGTGGCAGCGTGAAAGCCGACAATGCTCAGGAGCTGGCTGCAATTCCTTTCGTCAATGGTTTTTTAGTCGGTGGCGCTTCTTTGGAAGCAAAGCAGTTTTTTCAAATTGCAAAAGCAGGTGATTGACCAAGTGAAGCCGCAATCAGCAGTCGCACTTCTTTTTTTTTCGATCTCTCTTCAAGTCACACAACCCCAGCTGGTATGGTCTGCATCGGGTAACTACAATTCTATTTTGATCGGAGATCAGGCGGCAGGGATGGGCGGTGCTGCTACAGCAATGACGGAAGATGCCTCAGGGATGTCATGGTACAATCCTGCGGCCTTGGCTTTGCTGCCGGGCCAGTCCTTTTCGGCCTCGGTGGGTGTTTATAAAAAATATGACACAGTCTATAGTAATGACACGGATATTGTGGCTGCAGGTTTTCGCTCCAACCAGGGTTTTTTTCGCGCGATTCCATCATCTTCGACCAGCGTCCTTCGTCCGAAACAAATTCCTTGGTTGGAAGATTGGACCTTAGCTCTGTCCATCGTGGTACCCACTTACGACAGTTACAAAGGAAATGTCGTCGATACCCTTACAGACACCTCCAGCTTAACGATTGTTGATGAGTCACTTTGGGTGGGCGGATCAGTTTCGAAGATAGTTTCTGATCAATCATCTATTGGGATGACTGCTTATTATACGGCTCGAAGTTTTACTCGCTCGGTGGCCGAGCGAACTTACGATCCCACCGATGCGACTAAGTTTCGAATTTTTACAGAAGAAGTGGCCTACACTCAGAACGCGATCGTGGCAGTCTTTGGTTACCATAGAAAGATGACTGCCAATTGGAATTTTGGAATGTCGGTTCGGCCGCGATCACTGAAGGTTGCAGGTAAGGGAATTTTTGCTCAGAATGATATTGAAAATGGCTTGGTGGCTCCTCCAAAAGTCTTTAGTGATTTAGAGGCGAACCCCATGATTCCTGCCAGGGTGAATATTGGTTTTGCCTTTGTGAAACCTGAAAGTTATTCGATAGCCTGGGATATTAACTTTTATGAGGGTTTTCGATTCAATGATCTCAGTCGGTTGGATATCTCAGAAATTATTGAATACCGGGCTATTGCCAATGTGTCTGTTGGAATGGAGTACACCTGGGACACCTGGCTTAAGTTTCGCGCGGGACTATTTTCGAATCTTGCGGCGACTCCAAAACCCAATCCTCTCACAGCGAAATCTCAAGGCGATCATGTGGATCAGGCGGGCTTTAGTGCCAATGCGGCTTTTATCACGGGTCCTCTGGCCTTTACCTTCGGTGGTTATTACACTGGTGGCCGCGGTCAAAGTGTTCAGCGTGTGAATCACCAATATCAAGTGATGCCGAAAGTGCATAACGTCTTCACCATGCTGATCGGCACCTCTTACTACTTCTAACAAAAGGCACCTCCTAACATTTCGGGACACGCTGCGGCGATTAGACTTCGCGGTCGTGGCGAAAGGCTCCGGAAAGCAGCTTCATCATCAGGCCGGCGTCGATGACTCTGGAAATGGTCGCTGTGCCAATGAAGGCGCCTGAGGAGTCTCTTAAGGCGACGGAAGTGATTTCCACTTTTATTGATTCGCCAGATTTGGTTTTTAGTGCCGAGTACATGACTTTTTGTTGATCAGCCAACTTTAAATCAGCAAGACTTTTTCTGACATCAGCATGAATGTGATCCGGATAAATGTCGGTAAATGATTTTCCGATCAATGAGCCATTTGCGTACTCGAGGATTTCATGCAGCCTTGAGTTGGCAAAGCGAATGGTCCCATCGATGCCCACACTGTGACAAAGAAAAAGGCTACTTTGCATGACATCCTGAAATTCTTGAAGCGACTTTTGATGATGAACAAGACGATCGTATTCTTCGCGCAAGACAGCTCGTTCTCGCTCCAAGGTATCGACCTGATGTTGCAAAGAAGGAGAACTTTCTTTGCTGCTTACGATGCTTGAAATGATATCTTTTGGGCTGATCACACCCAGCAGTTTTTCATTGCTATCGACGACGAGAACGCGATTACTGCGGGACTGAGCCATGACTTTGACGACGGCTCCCAAATTATCTCGGTCTATCACTAAAGAAGGCTTTTCAAGAAATTGAACGAATGAAAATATTTGAAGCTCTTCCGTGGCTTTGGCTCTTGAAGTGATCAGACATTTTAGAAGACTGAGTTCCGAAAGCACACCCAAGATTTTGCCAGCGGGAGACAAAATCGGCATGGTTCGGAATTGTCGTTTTTCAAAAAGCTCGATGGCAGTTTTGAGGGTGTCACTGCTGTAGAGGTAACGAACCGGGGAGGACATCAGTTCTTTTGCTAAGATCATCTTCTTAGGCTAACGATTGCCAATCAGGGTTTCAACACCAACTAGACCAAACAATGGCTGATTTTCCCAAACAATATCTTCTAGAGCCGTGAAGCCTAGTTTTTCCAGCGTGCGCGGTATTGAGGGCGCAGGTTTGCGATTTTCAGATTTTGGCGAGACTGCTGACGAATCTCCACAGGAGTCCTTGCTTGGGAGTCCGATTCATCCAGCAAGGTGACCGAGATATCATCTGCAACCGCGAGTTTTGTAGCTGAATGAAAGTTCACAAAAGAAGGAAGCTTAGCCGTCTGTTCTTTCAGCGACACCGACTGACCGATGGGACTCAAGTGAAAAGACAGAGGCTGAGTGAGCATTGTTGTTAAAATCAACGCCGTCAGTGCAAACATCATTCTTATTGCTTCAGTAAACAGGTTCATATTCCACCCCAAGTAAAAATGGACATCATGTCCGTGAGTCACAACCGAATCATTCCGGTCTTTTTCGTTTTCACGAGTTCGCGAATCACAAAGCAGGAACTGTGCCGATCCGAACAACGTGTGTGATTGCGCCTGGGAGGCATTGAGGACGGTGGAACTGTAGCCTTGAGAAATTCTTTCATGCCGATTCGGCAAATTGGCGGTCAGTTGTGTTTTTGGAACTTGTTTTTTGATCGCAAGAGTGTGTCAGCATCTTGCACAGTAGTTTTTTCATCTGCCAAGATCTGGGAAAGGGGCATGCCTCTTGCTGATAAGATTCCGCACACACGGGATCTGGAAGTCAAATGCAACAGAATGCATCGGAGACAATTTGAAAAGACCTCATTACAAACTTTTCAAGACACTACTGGGAATTATTGCCAGTGGCCTGAATTGGTTTGTTCTTGTTGGTCTGACATTTCTTTCATTTCAAGCCTCAGCTACGAATTATTGTGGACTCACTCTGAACTCCAGCACCGAGTTTGATCTCTTTAGAAAAACCTATGGTCAGTCGATCGACAAAGCTCGCTTTATTGAGCTCACAGATTATATAGCACCCTCGCTCGGCGGAGACTCCAAAAAAAGTCCAAGACAGTGGCTAAAAAAAGCCTGCGAAGCTGGGGTCAAGTGTGACGTCCTCATCATATCTGGTCATTTTGCTGGAGACTTTTTTGGTCGCTCGCAGATCTCGCTTCCGCTCGAGGATCTTGAGGAAGTCAGCTGCCTCCGAGAATGCGATGGTATCTTCAAGCAGCCCAAAGAGGTTTTTCTTCTTGGTTGCAACACCATGGCAGGTAAGGGTGTGCGCACGGAATCCATGGAAAGCTATATCCAAAGACTGACAGAACATTACAGTGATCAGTTTTCTCATCCATCACAAATTGAGCGTGTGGCTGCATTTCGCTATCTTCCTTTTGGACTTTCTTACGCCGAAAGAATGAGACGGATTTTCGACAAACCAGTGAAGCTTTATGGCTTTGATGCTACGGCCCCAACTGGAAATCAAATCGCACCTTTGCTGAATCACTATTTCAAAATGGTTGGTCCTTCCTATGACAAACATTTGATGAGCCTAAAGAAGGGTACTAAAAACCAAAAGCTAGCGACCGTGTTAAAAGGTTCGACCTTTGTAGAAATGGATCAGGCGCCTCGGGGTTATGCGCCTGTCTGTGTAATGAAAAATGCCAACATGACCAAGGAAGAGCGTCTGGCGTGGATCGAGCGCAGCCTTCTCACCGAAGATTGGATTTCTTTTGCTCCCGCGATTAGCAGATATTTTAAGGAAGTGATCGACATTACAAGCTCTCAAGTCGTCGATAATAAAGTGAACCAAATCTTTCAGCGCATACGCACAAATAAAGCGATCTACGACCGAGTGGTGGGGACTTTGAAAGACCCTCGATTTAAGAATATTGTGAGCATTCGCTTCGAATTGGTGCGTCTCTTGGAAGTTCTGGGTTTCGATTCGGCTCAGCTGAAAGAAAACTATCGCGGCATGATCATCAGTTCCTTTCCGACTTCTGCTGCCGCAGTGGCAAATTCCAAGCAGACTCTCTGCGCACCAGATTATTCGCCCTTGGCAAGGGCATCACTGAGTCTTCAAGACATTAAAGCTCTTCATGGATTTTATCTCAAAAATCCTAAACCAAAAGGTCAAGTTGGAGAGACCACTCAATCTTGGCTGACTGAAGTCTTGATGTGTTTGGGTCCGTCTCAAAAGGAAGTTCTGACTTACATGACAGATGAGTTGCTGAAAGAAATCAAAGGAAAAAAAATAGATCCCAGTAGCTCGATGTTTGGGCCCGTGCTTTCAGCCATCAGCCAAAACACTTCGATCCCGGGAGCTCTGGTGAGTCGTATCTTGGGTGTGAATCAAGATGCTTCTGTTTTTGCCATCGAGAACCTCATGGCCAATCAAAAGATTATGGACCATGGAATGAGCCAGCTCGTTCTTAAAAGTCTCAAAGACAATTCCACTCGGGTGATGATGCTTCAAGCTTTGACGACCAGTAAGACCGACAATTTAGAAGTGCATCAGGCCTTGCTAGAAATGCATCGCAATCAATCTCTGTCCGCTGAAGGCCGTGAGCTTTTGAAAAGAGTGATTCGAGAAATGGAACCCATCCACACGGAAATTCAGTTGGAGATCATTAAAATTTATCTGAAGAAGGGTGCATCTGCTGTGGAGCCGCGGGCTCTCGGTCGCGCCTCTCAAGAGACTCGAAAAAAACTGGACGAAATGATTCGTTCAAAAAGCTTAACTGAAGAGGCTCGGGCGCGACTTCTGCGCCTTCTTGTCGTCGCATCACCCACCCATCCTTCGCTCAAAGAATTTGTCCTTGCTCATTTAGGTACCGCAGATTCAAATCGCCAGGCTTTAGTCAGCCATATTCTTTCCGAAGCCATGGTGACCTACATCGACAAAGATGTGCGCGATCTAATCATCAAAAGCTGGAGGTCTGGACACCGCGTTCCTGGTACAGTGAAATATCTGACTCAGACGACTCAGCACAATATGGAGCTACTAGCTGAGCTTTTGGATGCTTGGAACGGTCTCAAGTCTTCCGATCCCTTGGTGTCTGAGTTGAAAGCTTTGGTCGAATCGAGGCTTGCTTGGCGTCCAGAAGTTTTATCAAAGATTTTTAGCCTCCTCGAGGGTTCTCGGGAAGATGTGCAGCTTTATCTGGTGGAGTTCTTTCGCATGGCTGATATCCCCGAAGACTATCGTAAAGATGTTGTTTACGCTTTAGAGGTTTTGGTAAAACGCCCCTTAAGAAAATCAATCAAAACTGCACTGCTGGAAATTCTACCGGTGATGCGCGTGGATGCAGGTCTTAAAAAGTAAAAATATGGGGAATTTTTGTCCCAGCATCGAGCTGCTGATGAGACTATGCGGGATGCAGCGAGGGTCGATAAGGCCCTCTGTTTGCGACTGTCTATAGGCATATCCTTTGCGTACCCCCCCCTCAGAACTTGCTCCGAAAAATTTGAAGTACTGTACTGGGGGATTTATGCACATCAAAATAGGCTTTTCTACATCATTCGAGTTATTGGCTAGAATATTGGCCGCTCAGCTTCTGATGACTGAAGTTGCAATGGCTGATTTGAGGGTGACTCCGCCCCCTAAATTTATTGATTCTGCAATGGAGATTCGAGCCATCGACAATCGGTTTCCGATCGACGACGAAGAATTCGCTCATACAAAAGCTGCTGAATGGCGAGCTTGTCGAAGGACCCGCGAATCGACTTCTTTTTCTCCCTCTTACTCCAATCGTGGCGAAGACCTCAGTACTTTTCTTGAGACCCGAGAAATCATCTTGTCAGCAGCTGAGATGGAAAATTCAAAACTTCTGACTGGGAAGGCCAGAAGACAACCTTGGTCCGGTGATTATTGGGCCATCGCAAAAGGAGTGCTTGGTGCTCGCTATCTTCAATCCACTTTCATGGAACTGCTCGGTTGGTTCGAGCGATTCGAATTCATTCAAAAGAACTCTGCCGCAGAATTGATTTTAAATGAAGGCGCAATGGGAGTGGCTCAGCTCAGTCCCTCTGAAAAATACGATCTTATGATTGGGGATTCAAAGGCCGCGATGACCAAATCCATGTGGGAGCAAGGAAAGCAGTACCATGATCGCGATGGAAAAGTTGAAACTTGGATGGGAATTTGTCATGGCTGGGCGCCGGCTGCTATCGAAGAACCTCGTCCTGCAAAAGCCATTTCAGTAAAGTCCTTCGATGAAAAATGGGATATTTCGCTGACCCCTGGGGAAATCAAAGGTTTAGTTAGCTATAGCTGGGCGACAAATCGCTTTAGTGCCATCACATTGGGCTCGCGTTGTAATAAGAAGGATCCAGAGCGCGATGAAACAGGTCGCCTGATCGATCCTGAGTGCAACGATATGAATTCTGGAACTTGGCATATCGCTTTGGTTAACAAGCTTGGCAAACGTTCACAGTCTTTTGTGATCGATGCGACCTATGATTATGAAGTTTGGAATCAACCTGTTCTTGAGTACGAATACACCTATTTCAATCCGATCACTCAAGAAAAGCAGACTTCGCTCGCAGCGGCTCAGGTGAAGGCGAAAGACTGGAACACGGATCCATATGCTAAACACCGTGACAGCCGTGTGGAATCCATCGTCGGAATCAGCCTGCGTTTAGCTTATGTTCTGGAATCAGGAGTCGACACCGAGTCTGAAGATAATCCTGAACGCGATGTCATCCGTTGGGTGCGCTACAAATATGATCTCGAGCTTGATGCTGCTGGAAATATTATCGGAGGTGAATGGCACCAGGGCATTCACCCGGACTTTATTTGGGTGCCGCGCATGGGACTTAAACCTCAGTCTCCCTTGGATAGAGTTGTCGCGAACCAACCTTGGGATCGTGAAACTAAGATTCCAGAGCTCTGGTCGGCGGCTGCGAAGCAAGGCGCAAGAACTGGCGTCATTCTTAATGCATTGACCGATGCCTTGTTGAAGAAATCTGCTCAGTGAAAATTCATGACCTTCTCACTTCATGAGAACAAGTCTCATAACGATCAGCCTAATGATTTATTTTTAAGCCCTCACACGACGCATCAAGAGCGGTGAGGGCCTCGCATTTAATAAATTGCGTTTCAATTCGAGACAAAATCATCGATATTTTCTTCTCTCACTCGACCGAGGTCTGGGCATAGCATAAACCTATGGCGACGAATCAAGTGATACACATCCGTCGCTGTCATGTCTGTGGGACAGTGAACGAAGAAGTGGGGGCATCGGTCCATCGATGTTCACACTGTGGGAAGCACCTAGCGCCGTTTTACTTTTTCGAGGAAGGTCGACTCGAAGGGCTGGGTGATGATCAAATTGAAATGAGTCGATGGTCTGAGGCTTCGGGCTATCGACCCCTTTGGGGCTTTTCGACTTATTGGTCCCAAGAGGTCACAGGAACAACCGGTGTGGAACCGGAGGGGGTACAACCTGAACGACAGCAAAAAACTTCGCGTCACTCGCGCAGACATCGAAGAAGCTCGGCGTAAGATTGCGGGAGTGGTTCGAAGGACGGGTTTGGAAATTTCCAGAGAGGCTTCTAAAAAAATGGATCGGCAGATCTATTTTAAAATGGAGCACACGCAAATCACTGGAAGTTTTAAACTCCGGGGGGCTCTCAACAAAATTCAGTCCCTTTCTGAAGAAGATAAAAAAAGAGGAGTCATTGCTAGCTCCGCTGGAAATCACGCCCAGGGTGTGGCCTACAGTGCCACCAACCTTGGGGTGAAATCCACCATTGTCATGCCGGTGAATGCGCCCTTGATAAAGACCGAGGCTACACGCAGCTATGGTGCTGAAGTCATTCATCACGGTGAAATTGTCGACGATGCGACCGATAGGGCACGGCAGTTGGAAATGGAACATGGCTTTGTTTTTATTCATCCCTATCAAGATGAATTGATCATCGCCGGTCAAGGCACCATTGGTTTAGAAATCTTTGAGGATCTTCCCGATGTCGACACAGTGATTGTACCCATTGGCGGAGGCGGCCTCATTTCAGGTGTTGCCGTGGCACTGAAATCACTGAATCCAAAAATTCGCGTGATCGGTGTGGTCTCGGATAAAGCCGATGGGATGGCGAAGCTTTACAGCCGTAAGGATCCCTATATTGGGCTGCCGATTTCTACAATTGCTGACGGGATCGCAATTAAGAAGCCTTCGCAATTGATGTTTGATTCTTTTATTTCACAATACGTCGATGAAATTGTCTCGGTCAGCGATGATGAAATTGCAGACGCCATTGTTTTTGCACTCGAGAAGAAAAAAGCCGTGCTTGAAGGAGCTGGCGCCGCTGGCCTCGCAGCGCTTTTTAGCCGAACTTTGCAATTGGGCAATAAAGTCTGTGTGCTTTTGTGTGGTGGTAATATTGATCTGAATACGATCTCGCAAATTATTCAGATGGGCCAGATCCACCGAGGTCGTCTTTGTGAATTGTCGGTGATTGTAGCTGATGTGCCCGGAAATTTAAGTGTTGTTGTGAAAATTTTGGCAGAGATGAAAGCGAATGTTTTAGAAGTGCATCACAATCGAATTTTGCAGGGGCTTCATTTGCGAGAAACGAAGATTGATTTTGTCGTTGAGACGAAGAGCCTTCGGCATATCGAGGAAATTAAGGCTCGCTTGATTCAGCAGGGGATCCGCACAGTTTAGGTGAAAAGCCGGAACCCTGCCCGCGAGGCCGCTTTTTCAAGCGGCACTCGGATTAAAAATGGACTGAATCGAAAAAGCTGAAAAGTCTACTTTCAGCGAGGACTATTTTACTTTCAAACCAAGCTTAGTAACAACGCCTTTAGCTTCTTTGATTTTTTCAGGAGAATAAAACTTCAAGAATTCTGTTTTGTCTGCGGCAGACAAAGAATCGAATTGGCTGACAGAAACCAAAGTGAGCTCAACTTTGCCATAAGCGTTTGCAGCAATTTGCTCTTCGAAAGTTCGTGTGTCTTGAACTTTGTCGCCATTCACCAAAGGAAGTACCATGCCCAATTTGAAAGAAAAGGGAGCTTGAGTGCGGTCACCCAAACGAACTGTTTGTGTCATTTTGCCTGATTGAACGGCCTCAATCGAAGCTTTGCCTGTGAAAGAAATATACTGAGTGGTTGCTGCTTGCGCCGAAAAACCAATCAATGTGCCTGTTAAGATTGCGATAGCTGACTTGATCATTTGAGTCTCCCTGTTTGTGATCTCGAATCATTTCGAGCTCGCTGAGGTTTCTAAAGCGCTCAATTCCAAAGGGCCAATTAGGAATTGGTGAGGCTTCGATAAATACTCCCAATGTGTGCGGATTTCGTGCACGATCTGGCGCGCAAATCTGCTCGACAAATCGGCCGAGTCGCGGCATGACCAAATCTATGAAAGTTTCTGACGAAATCCTAAAGCTTGTTCCCTACAAGGCCGGCAAACCCATCGCCGAAACTCAGCGGGAATATGGAGTCGAAAAAGTCTACAAATTGGCCAGCAATGAAAATCCCTTAGGTCCCAGTCCACACGCCCTGGCCGTGATTAACGACGCGGCTCAAGCTCTTCATCGGTATCCAGACCCTGCAGGCTTCGAATTGATCCGTGCCGTGGCCAAACACTGGAATTTGCCTCCCAACTGGATCTCAATCGGCAATGGCTCGAACGAAGTGATTGATCTTTTGATTCGAATCTACTGTGCCCCCGGAGAATTTATTCTCCAAAGTGCGGCCTCTTTTGTTGCCTATGCCGTCTGCGCACAGGCAGCGCGCGTGAGAATTCAGAATATCCCCCTTTTGCCGGGCTTTAAAACCGACATTGAAGGCATCACGCAGCGATTGCGCGAACGCAAAGAGGCTGATTCTATTCGGCTGGTTTTCATAGCCAATCCAAACAATCCCACCGGGACTTATGTCGGCTGGAATCAAGTGGATTTGTATCTGAAAGAATTTGGCAATGATCCAAATGTGCTGACGGTCTTTGATGAAGCCTACGTTGAATTTGTGCGGGCCAGTGACTATCGCAGTTTGATGCCCGAAGTACAAAAATATTCCTCCGTCGCAATTCTTCGCACTTTTTCAAAAGTCCATGGTCTTGCTGGCCTGCGAGTGGGTGTTTTGGTGGCTGCGCCAGAAGTGATCGATCTTTACAACCGAGTTCGGAATCCCTTCAACATCAACGAAATCGGCGGTAAGGCAGCGACGGCAGCCCTTGGCGATCATGACTTCATGCAAAAGTCAGTGGAGCACACCTGGAAAAGTTTGGATTATTTCTATGAGGAATTGAATCGTCTTAAGCTGCCCTTCGTTCCCTCGCAAGGAAACTTTGTGCTGTTCGAAACCAAGCGAGACGTTCGATTGTTGCACGAAGCGCTTCTGAGGCGCGGGATTATTCTAAGGCCTGTTGGAAATTATGGATTCAATACTTTGATGCGTATGAGCGTCGGACTTGAGGTCGAAAACAAGGCCGCCGTAAAAGCCTTGGAAGAAGCCCTCAAAGAAGTGCCCGAGCTTCCACCTCGGGATTGGGCGGCATTGATGCCATCGAAAAATTTAGAAGGCTTAAAGCCGACTCCTGTCCCATCTGGAAGTGGCGGATGAAGGATTTCGTCGTTTGTATCGATGGCCCTGCGGCCTCGGGCAAAACCTCGGTTAGCCGGGAACTTGCGGCGCGTTTGGGCTGTCAATGGGTCTCCACGGGGGCTTTTTATCGTGGATTGGCCTTTGTCGCCGTACAAAAAGATGTCAATTTAGAAGATGAAGCTGCTCTGAGTGAGCTCGCAATAAATCAAACACTGTGGTCTGTTCGAATGAGCGCTGGTCAAACGGATGTTTTGTTTCAGGGAAAAGTCATCACATATCAGCTGAATGACGAGCGAGTGGGTTTCGCGGCTAGTAAAATCAGCCATTTTCCCAAAGTTAGAGCCGATCTGCTGCCTATGCAGCGGGCTTGTAAGCTGTCTGGCCTTGGGCTGGTTGCAGAGGGCAGGGACTGCGGAACTGTTGTTTTCCCTTTGGCAGAAGTGAAGTTTTATTTGACCGCAAATCAGATGGACCGAGCGCAGCGTCGAGCTTCCGAACTCGGTCTTTCTACGGAGGAAACAGTTCAGGCGCAGCGCCTGCGGGACCAACAGGATTCCTCTCGTCCGACGGCGCCTCTGATTGTGGCGAAAGATGCCCTGATCGTGGACACTACGCAGATGAGTTTTTCTGAAGTCGTGACCGAAGTCGAGCGCGTGGCAAGAGCGCGATTACAGCCTTAAAATAATACTCTTTGACTTTCTAATTCAGAGATTTATAACCATCAGATCTTACGTCTCAGCAATCAATTATTTGAGATAAAAAGATAAAAAAACCGATTCTAGCTTTGACAGAGGTTCTGCAAAGGACCTTGCGGGTTAGAATCACCAGGAGGTCCCGATTTGTATATGAATGTCACTAAACAGCTCTCCAAGGCGCAACAAGAGCGTCAGAAAGTTTTAGCTCTCCTCGACCAAGCTGATAGCGAAGTCCAGGCGAACCCGAGCCTTGATGCTTCTTCTGCTGACGGAAGTTTCGGTCAGTTGTTCGAAGAGTCTCAAAAAGAACAGCAATTCAAAGTTGGCGATATCGTCACTGGTGTTGTTGTTGAAGTTCAGACGGACTATGTCCTCGTAGATATCAACTACAAGTCTGAAGGACTCATCCCCATCAACGAATTTAGAGTGGTGGACGGTGCTCGCGCTGTGAATCCGGGTGACAAGATCGAAGTCCTCATCGATCGCATCGAAAATGAAAATGGCATGATCGGTCTTTCTAAGAATAAAGCCGATATGATGAAAGCTTGGAATGACATTTCCAAAGCAGCCGAAAACGAAGAGGTCATCGAAGGAACAGTCGTGGCTAAAGTGAAGGGTGGACTCAGCGTCGATATCGGCGTGACTGCATTCTTGCCTGGCTCACAGATTGATCTGCGACCTGTACGCAATGTCGATTCTTTCATCGGCAAGAAGTACAAATTCAAAGTAATTAAATTCAACAAGAAGCGTGGAAACATCGTGCTTTCTCGGCGTGCTTTGCTCGAAGAAGAGCGCGAGACTCTGCGCACAGCCACGCTGGACCAGATCAAAGAAGGATCTGTGGTTTATGGTGTTGTTAAGAACATCACTGACTACGGTGCTTTTATTGATTTGGGCGGAATGGATGGACTTCTCCATATCACGGACATGAGCTGGGGACGCGTAAAGCATCCTTCGGAAATCTTGAAAGTGGGCGAAGAAATCCAAGTTAAAGTACTTAAATACGACAATGAAAAAGAACGAGTCAGCTTGGGTATGAAGCAGCTGATGCCTGATCCTTGGGATGCAGTGAAAGCTCAATTCCCTGTGGGAACTAAGCTGGAAGGCAAAGTTATCTCTTTGGCCGAATACGGTGCATTCATTGAACTGGCAGACGGTGTTGAAGGACTCATTCACGTTTCTGAAATGAGCTGGACAAAGCGTGTTAAGCATCCATCACAAGTGGTGAATGTTGGAGACACAGTTCAGGTTCAAGTTTTGGAAATCGATGCAGAAAATCGACGAATCAGCTTGGGAATGAAGCAGTTGATGGCGAATCCTTGGGTTGAGTTGAAAGACTCTTATGCTCCTGGAACGATCATCGAAGGTGAAGTGAAATCAGTGACTGATTTCGGTGTCTTCATCGGTATCGAAGAAGGTATCGACGGACTTGTTCACATATCTGACTTTTCATGGACTCGACGGGTGAATCATCCTTCTGAAATGTTCACTAAAGGCCAAAAGCTGCGTGCGGTTGTGCTTGGTGTGGATATTGAGAACGAAAGATTCTCACTCGGTATTAAGCAATTGGAAAGCGATCCTTGGTCCAATATCGACGAGAAATACGCTATCGGTTCACAGCATATGGTGAAAGTAACGAAGATTGCCGATTTCGGAGCTTTCGTTGAGCTGGAAGCAGATATTGAAGGACTTATCCATATTTCCGAACTGTCCGTTGATCGCGTGAATAAGCCAGATGAAGTGTCCCAAGTGGGATCCTCTTTGATGGCGGAAGTAATCAGTATCGATAAGGATTCTCGAAAAATCGGGCTTTCTGCGAAACTGGTGAAACTGCGTGAATCTAAAGCAGACGTGGAAGACTATGTGAAGAAGGCAACTTCGACTTCTAAGTCCACTTTAGGTGATCTGTTTGCAGATCAGTTGAAGGCGGCTTCCAAGAAAGAAAATGAGTAATTCGGAATAAATTCGAAAAATTCAAATAAAAAAGCCCCACTTGTTGGGGCTTTTTTATTTGTTTGATAGGATTGGCGAAGTCAGCACGAAGGAGATCCCGTGAAGAAAAGTCCTTGGTCCATCATTTTGTTCTTAATTGTGGTATTTGGTTCCGTTCTTATCTTTTTCGTTTCCTCTGAAGTTTCAAGTTGGAGAAATTCTGGAATTTCTCGGCTGACGAATAAGAAGGTGGTCCTCCATCTAGAGATCAATGGAATCATCATGGACGGAAAAAAGTTTCTGGAGCCTTTGAAAAAATACCGTCAAGAAGATCATATCAAAGCCATTGTTATCGAAATGAATTCCCCCGGCGGCGTGGTGGGACCATCTCAAGAAATTTATGAAGAAATCAAAAGGTCACGCGAGGAATTTAAAAAGCCGATTGTTGTTGTGTCGACTTCACTGATGGCTTCAGGTGCATACTACGCGGCGGTGGCCGCTGATAAAATCGTGGTGGCTCCCGGAACTTTGGTTGGGTCCATTGGTGTGATTATGGAATTTATGAATCTTGAAAAACTTTATGATTGGGCAAAGGTCAGCCGTTTCTCGGTGTCCACTGGTAAATACAAAGATTCAGGCGCCGACTATCGAAGCATGCGCGATGATGAAAGACAGCTTTTTCAAGACTTGGTCGACGATGTTTATAAACAGTTTGTTGAAACTGTAGCCGAGGGTCGAAAATTGAAAGTAGAAGAAGTGACTCCCTGGGCAGATGGCCGAGTCTTTACAGGTCGTCAGGCGAAGGAGCTCGGCTTTGCAGATCAAATTGGAATGGTGGAAGACGCTCATCGCTTGGCGGCTTCGATCGCAGGGCTTGGTGAAGACTATGAAGTGATTAAGCCTCCAAAAGAAAAATCTTCGCTTTGGGATTTCATGACGGGAACCGGGGAAGAAGACGGGACTGTACTTTGGGGCTCCAAAGAAGCTGCGCTCACAGAAAGTCTTCGTAAGCTTCTCAGAGCTGAACTGATGCATCGTCCTCTGTATTTGATGCCAGGTGCGTTCTAATTTCGATGAAAACAAAAGAAGCGGAGCTAAAGACGAAAAAAGCGCAGCCCAAAAAGCAAAATGCGAAAAAGACTAAAACGAGTCGCGCGGAAACCTTCAGCACGGAAGCTCCTCAAGCTGGGCGCTGGCCACAAGAACGCAATGTTCTTTTTCGCCCAGACCGATTGCAATACGTAAAGAAACTCTTGCCTGATCGGGGCTGTGTATTTTGTTTGTCGGCCGAATCGAAAGTCTCCTTCGAGACTTTGTGCCTTTATAAATCGAAGCACTCGCAGATTTTGGTGAATAAGTTTCCCTATAACTCAGGACATATTTTGGTTTTGCCACTTCGGCATTGCGGTTCTTTGCTGGATCTGAGTGCTGGCGAGTTTCAAGATCTCCATCAAACTTTGCGAATGGCGATGGAGGCCGTCGAGAAGGTTTATTCACCCAATGGAATCAATTTGGGAATGAATCATGGAAAGGTCTCGGGAGCCGGAATCCCAGACCATCTTCATTACCATCTCGTACCCCGATGGGCGGGGGATCTTAATTTTTTCCCTTTGATTGCCGAGACTAAAGTCGTGGTTGAAACTCTTGAGACCACTTACAATCGTTTGCTCGCCTTTTTTTCTAAAAAAAGTTAGCCTTTTTCTATGTCGAATTTCAATGCGGGTCAGATTCGAGTTCCCTTCACTAAAGCAGTAAAAGTTCTGATGATCGCAAACTTTGTGATTTGGTTTGTCGGGCAACTTTTAATTGAAGGCTATGGTGGTATTCCGATCGTAAAGTACTTGGGACTTTTTCCTGGAAAAGTGCTCTTTGAGGGAGCCCTCTGGCAACTTGTGACCTACATGTTTTTGCACTCCCTGTCCGTCAGTCACATTCTTTTCAACATGTTGCTGCTTTGGTTTATCGGTTCGGAGCTCGAGACAAAGTGGGGCACTCGATTTTTTTGTGTTTACTATCTGTTGTCGGGAATTGGTGCGGCAGTCCTCTATTGCTTGGCGATTTTGATTTATAGTCAGTTTTCAGGAGTTCAATACGGATTTATGATTCCAGTCATTGGGGCCTCTGGATCCATTTTCGGCTTATTGCTGGCCTACGGAATCATTTTTGGTGAGCGAATCATCCATTTCATGATGGTCTTTCCAATGAAGGCCAAAGTCTTTGTACTGCTCTTGGGAGGTGTCGAAGTCCTGACATTGATCTCCACAGGAGTAGCGGGCGGTGACGTGGCGAATCTGGCCCATCTGGGGGGAATTGCCTCGGGCTTTGCGATTATCAAAGGCTGGAATGCTTACTTGCAGTATCAATGGAATAAGAAGGCTAAGAAAAAGAATCGCAATCTCAAGCTTGTGATCAATAATGAGGATCAATCCAAGAACCCCAAATTCTGGAATTAGGTGAATTTCCTAGATTTCATATGGGATTTGGGGCATATTCACTGCTGGTTTTTTGGCTACTTGCGGGGGATTTATGACATTAGATGACGTACTTAAGGCTCTTCGATTCGATGCTCGTTTGATCGAACACAATATTGCAAATGGGACAATCACTCGGGCTGAGTACGAAGCATTTTTGAAGTCACTTCCAGATGATTCAGCAAATGCTATTCACCTAAAGGTTGAGGATATTGAAGATTCTGAACCGAGCCACCACTAGGGCTCATGAATCCGCCTGTTTGCTGAGAGGCCGTGCGCCTATCTTCGCGGGGGACCCATTCCTCGGATAGAATTTTTAGCTCACCCTGGGCATTGAGCTTCCCAACAATGGTTTTTTCTCCGAAATCTTGATGCTGCTTCGATTGATACTTTTGCATGAAGCGAATCACAATCTGATCCTTATTTTTCACGATCATGGGCTGAGACAGGTGAACCTGCACTTCGCCATAAAGCTTTTTCATATTTTCTTTGTGCTTTTTCCATTTCTTTAAATTCATTTGTTCGGAACGAAAAGCAGAATCGTAAAATTGGAAGTATTGGTTGAGATCTTGTTTCTCCCAGGCCAACCGCCATTTTTCTATTTTTTGCATGTACTGACTTCTATGGTTTTTGAATTGGTCCTCTGTGAGTCCTGTAATTTCGTGGAGGATCAACATGGGAGTCTGTCCGGGTTCGACGTACTCAGCAATTTTTTCGATGGCTTGATTGCGAACGACCACACAGCCACGGGAACCACGATTCAGAGGCACAGTGTCTGGAACTGCGTGCAGCCAAATACCGCTGCCGGTTTTCTTTGCCAGGCGATCAAAAAAATTCGGATAGTCGGTTTCAAAAGCCATTTTTCCATAAAGATCAAAGGGGATCGCGGGCGGAGATTTTTTGCCTGTTAAAAAATAAAGTCCAACCGGTGTTTTGTGGTCGTTCGTTTTTTCTTTATCGCCTTCGCGCTTTCCCAGGTCAGTGGCAACTTCATAGACCAAGCGAGGCAAGTCGCCTTGAAATTCATAAACCCGAAGCTTTCGTTCTTTCTTATCAACAAGAAGAGCCGTTTTTGCGAGTCCATTTTCAGTGCCGTCTGCAGACGGAAGTGTGACCAGGGCTTCGGGAAACATCGGGGCTAGATCGGTAGTTTCAGTAGGCACGGAGCCTGGCGCCGTCGTTTTGCTTTCATTGGAATTGGACGCCTGCACAAAACCTTGCGGTCCTGCGCAAACAAAAAGGATTCCAAGAATTTTAAGCAGGAAGGGCCTGCCTTTGAGACTTTTCATTCCGAGTTTTACTCCAATTACTATCGGCTAAAGCCACGGGCCAACCTCTTTTTACTTAAGTCTGTTCCTGGCTATCTCTATCGGTCGAATTGATATCTGACTTAAATGTTCCACTTTCACAGTTTATACTTTTTAATTTTACACATTCTCGGGCCCGACGAAAAGATAGTCAGATGAATCCTAATTGCGATGCGGCAATTTTTTAGGTTGTCTCGATCTGAGAATCTTCCACAAAGGGCTTAAGACTCTTGTCGAGTCTGCCGATAGGTCCTTCGTATGGCAGAAAAACAAGTCGAAGGAAAAAATGGAAGTGCGCCCTCAGGCAAAAAACTCAACGTCATGGCAATTTTGGCCACGGCTGGGTTGGTGGTAAATCTTGCGGCCCTCGGGGGCGGAGTTTACTTCACCTATGCCGCGACCTTGGGCTGGAATGCACCAATGATTACGGAAGAGGAACTGGCGCAAAATCGCAAAATTGCATCCATCAGTGTTGAGGGTGGTGATGCTCCACTTATTTACACAATGGATAAATTTACTGTGAATTTGAACGGGGAACCGAAACGATCAATTCGGTTAGAAGTGAATCTTTCGATGCTGAACCGTGATGGTTACGAAGAGATGATTGATCTTGGTAAAAAATCACGCATCCGCGATCGAGTTGTGGCTCTTCTGCAGGACAAAAATTTTCAGGACATTGAATCCATTCAAGGCAAGTTGTTCCTGAAAGATCAAATTTCTTTAGAAACCAATCGCATCCTCAAAAACGGCGTCGTCAAAGACGTGTTCTTTTCTGATTTTGTCGTGCAATAGCGCACTGTTTGCACGCCTCATCAGAGGCATTACAAAAATGACGGAACAACTGAGATTGAAGGAAAGACTGAATGACTTAACTGGCTTTAGAAAAAATCGCGCTGCATTTGAGCTTGCGCATTTCCAGACGTTTTAGGCGTGAGTAGCTGATCACAGAGCGAATCAGGGACTCGCCCTTTTTTGAAAATTCTTCGTTGCCACTGATTTCTTTTGGAAATTCTGGATGAAACTGAAAGGAAATGCCAAGGCCATTTTTCATTTGGAGGGCTTCAACAATTTTGCCAGCGAAAGCTACGCCAAAGGACTTAGCATCCGGACTTTCATTCACCGCTTGATGGTGTACGCTGTTTGTAGTCACTTCGCCGCTTTTTAGAAATCGTTTGAGAAGGGACCCTTCTTCAATTGCCACATGATGCCAGCTTTGTAGTTCTCCAGGGCCAGCAGTAGGACTCATGTTGAGGCGAACATGGTCCTCACCTTTTGCAACACCAGCTTTTTCTATGTCTTGATAAAGCGAATGACCATCGGCAATCGCGCCCATCTGATGACCGCGGCAGAAACCCATAAAGACTCCCGTTTCGGCGGCTTTGAAAGCTTTAATCCTTGCGAGTTCCATTGAATCATTGCGTAGATTTGGATTCACAGAATAGGTGATTTCTTGATTGTAAAGCTTAGGATGGATATCGGTTCCTCCTAAGGAAACCATCAAATGAATTCGAGCGCTGAGGAGCCTAAGGAATTCTTGAACCTCGGAGGGCTTCAAATGCACTTCCGCCGCAAGCCCGATCAAATAAGGATTCGCTCCATTTCGGTGGAAGAGTCTGGACACTCGGCTTCCGCGACCGGTCGGATTCACCATATCAGAAAGTTGATTCGCATTAATGCCCGCGAAGATCTGAGTTGCAATAGTGCTTTGCTGCGAGCCGATGACTTCGATTGAACTTTTCTGTGCTGCTAGCAGCTCCAAGAGCTTCAGAGAATTTTCATCCCGAAGTGAAGCCAGGTCTGGATCGTTTTTCAGAGCAGAAAGATAGCGCTCAAGGCTTTGTTCGGCTGCAAGTTCTGGAAAATGAGGAAGAATGATTCTTGGTCCTTCGGAGTGAGGGCTCCAGGCCAATAGTTCCATTTGAGCAAACAATGGTGAAGAGGAGGCAAAGCTGATAACGAAAGCTAATAGCGCCAGAACCGGTGTTGAACTTTTAGACGTGTGCATGGATCCGCCCCCATCGGGCCCCTGAAATTCAAACAAGGCCCTATTGATCAACCATTTGTTGTTGCTCTTAATAGGTTTGCAAATTCGGTGCGCTGGATTGGCAACTTTGACTTGCCTGCTGCTGGAAAGCTTCTTCAGACAGAGCCTTAAGCTTCAATTCACGTTCGGAGTCTTTAACCGAGCCCCATTCATTCCTAGCAATCTCACGACCACGGAGAAAGTTTTGATAAAGGACTTTACCGCAGGCCTGATACTGACCTCGCAGTTCTTCGAATTCGCCGCGGGCCCCAGACTTATAACCTTCTACGCAGGAGCAATAGATCTGCAGACCTTCTTGAAAGCCTTCTCCATAAACTTGCCGATCCAAGCTCACACCAAAGGCTGCACAATCTTTTTTCCAAAAATCGTAGCGGTCGCCATCGCGGTGTCCAATAAGGGCGTCAGATTTTCCTAAGGCCTTCATATCTAATTTTTCACAACGCTCTTTAGTTACAGGATCAAATTCATTCGGCAGCAGAGCTAAAAAGATAGACTGGCAGCCGCTCAGTCCAAGCAGGCAGCAGCCGAGCAGGAAAATTTGGATGGATGAGCGATTCAAATTCATGGACCCTTTTCAGGTTTTGTCTTGCTGCTGCAGTGTTTGATAAAGCACTTCGATCAGTTTTTGATCGCCAGATTTTGATTTTGAATAAAAGAAATATTCAATTTCGTAGGTGAAGTCTTTCACTTGAATCTGATTCATTCGGCCCATCTTCACTTGTTTTTTTACAGATGAAGCTGGCAAAAATCCCCAACCCAAGCCGGATTCAATCACTCGCTTCAAAGTACCAACATTTGGTGATTGAAAAATGGGAGTGAGGTTGACCGCTTGGTCCTTGAAGGCCGTATCGAGGGAGCGAATATAATCAGGAAATTCTCGTGAGAAGGCGATCCAAGGATATTTCGAGAGTTCTTTGAGATGCACTTGCTTAGGCATGTCCGTGTCTTTACCTGGACCTACAAGCCACATCATTTCGCTCATTAAAAATCGAGCATTGGTATCCACGAGATCAGCCCCGAACTGTCCTTTGATTTCGGGCAGGATCAGAATATCGAGTTCGTTTTTTCGAAAAGCCTCGATCAAAGCCGGACCAAGGTCATAGTCGATCGTCACACTCAGCTTCGGATTGTGTCTTAAAAGACGGCTGATGATGGGGCTCATAAAAGATACGCCCAATGAATTCAGGGTACCCATGCGCAGGACTCCGCTGAGCTCAGCACCGAGCGATTTGACCGAAATTTCGGCCTGCTGAGTGAGCTGGAGAATTTTTTTTGCGTAGTCATAGAGAACTTCGCCCTGCAGGGTGGGCTTGATCTGCCTGACTCCACGCACCAAGAGCTCGACACCTAATTCTTCTTCAAGATTTCGGATCTGCTGACTGATCGCCGGCTGTGTGAGGTAAAGCTTGTCAGCCGCGCCGGTCATGCTTCCCTCGGCGATGACGGTGACAAAAGAATGCAGTTGGTAGAGATTCATCATGGCGAGATTCTCCTCTCGACGAGAACAACTCAATTGATCAAGGTGAAATTTCACTTATAATCATGCTGTGAACAAGGTCCGAAAGGCAAAGACCATAGTGTCTGTGATGCCGATTGCGTCATTGTTCGGTCATGCATGGAGGCAGCCCTTGAAAGACAGCTTGAAGAACATCTTGATAAGCACCTGGAATTCATTCCTTCTGAGACGCTTCATTTTCATACTTTTTCCCGTCTTTCTGCTGATGACATCAGCCGAAGCCAAAGTTTTTCGCAATGCCTACGTGGCATTCGAGTTGCCGGACCGCTGGAAATGCGTTCTTGAGCACACTGAATGGGTTTGTCGAAGTGAAAATGAAAAAGAAGCCCGAGAAGCGATCATCATTCTCACTGCCAAAGAAGTCGGTCCAACGGATTCATTCGACGCTTATTCTTCCCACTTGAATACGGCCCAGCCCGTTGCCTATAAAGGGGCAGGCGGTGGTACCTCGCGAATTATTTATGCTCCCAAAAAAGTACGTATCAACGATCATGATTGGATTGATGGTCTTCATTTGGCTTCCGAAGTTCCGAACTATTTCACTCGGTATTTAGCGACCATTAAAGACAAGATCGCCATTCTTGTAACCTTCAGTGCGCATAAGGACTACTATTCCAAGTATTCCCAGGATTTTTTCAAAGCGGTGATGAGTCTTCGCGTGATCGCGACAAAAAATTTGCTGGCTCAACCGGACCTTGGACCCATACGTCCTGGGGGTGAGTCATTGGGGGGGCCAATCTCCGCAGTGATGCCTGGCGATATGGCAGGCACTGATGCCGAGGGCGCGGATTTTGGGAACAAAGGATCGAAGACAAAAATTCTCCTTCTCATCTTGGCGGCCGCCCTTGCCGGTGCAGGCTACATGATGTATCGACGTTCTAAACGTTGATTGAAACCGCTTGATAGAAACGCTATTGAGCAGCGCCGGCTAATACTTGAGCCTTGAAGGGTGAAATTATGTCGAGAGTCATTCGAGCTCCACGCGGGACTGAACTTCATTGCAAGGGCTGGGTTCAAGAAGCAGCCTATCGCATGATTCAAAATAATTTAGATCCAGAAGTTGCCGAAAAACACGACCAGTTGATTGTCTATGGCGGAATTGGTAAAGCGGCTCGTAACTGGGAAAGCTTTGATAAAATTTTAGCAGCACTGCGGACTTTAGAAAACGATGAAACTTTATTGGTGCAAAGTGGAAAGCCTATCGGAATCGTTCGCACTCATACCAATGCTCCGCGCGTTTTGATCGCGAATTCTAATTTGGTTCCCAACTGGGCGAACTGGGATCATTTTCATGAGCTCGATAAAAAAGGTCTGATGATGTATGGCCAGATGACGGCGGGCTCTTGGATTTATATTGGTACGCAAGGGATCATCCAGGGCACCTACGAAACTTTTGTCGAAGCCGGGCGCCAGCATTTTGGTGGAAGTCTTGCCGGGCGATTGCTTGTCACAGCGGGGCTTGGCGGAATGGGTGGGGCTCAGCCACTTGCGGGTGTGTTTGCAGGTGCGGTCGTTTTGGGTGTGGATGTGGACGCAGATCGCATTCAGAAACGATTGCAAACGGGCTATGTCGACGAGCTTGCCGATAATTTAGAGGATGCGCTGAAACGCGTGCGCTCCTACCAAGAGACCAAGCAGGCAAAATCTGTAGCCCTCTTGGGAAATATGTCTGAAGTGATTTGGCAGTTGATTGAAAAAGGTGTGGTGCCAGATCTGTTGACGGATCAAACTTCAGCACATGATCCGATGGTGGGCTATATTCCTAAAGGTTATTCTCTGCAGGCCGCGAGTGACTTGCGGACTTCCGACCCCAAAGCTTACTTGGAAAAAGTATATGACAGCATGGCGCTTCATGTTCGAGGCATGTTGGAACTGAAGCGCCGAGGCTCGGTCGTTTTCGACTATGGCAATAACATTCGCGCCATGGCTCAAAATCACGGTGTGAAAGACGCTTTTGATTTCCCAGGTTTTGTGCCGGCCTACATTCGACCTTTGTTTTGCAGAGGCAGTGGACCTTTCCGCTGGGTGGCCTTGTCGGGCGATCCTGAAGATATTCGCGTGACTGATAATAAAATGCGCGAACTTTTCCCTCACAAAAAAGATTTGCTGCAGTGGTTGGATATGGCCCAGAAGCGAATTCACTTTCAAGGATTACCCGCGCGCATTTGCTGGCTCGAATATGGTGAGCGCGCACTGGCCGGAAAAGCATTCAATGAATTGGTGCGCACAAAACAAGTGAAGGCTCCGATCGTGATTGGCCGCGATCATTTGGATTGTGGAAGTGTGGCTTCGCCGAACCGTGAAACTGAGGCGATGAAAGATGGCTCGGATGCTGTAAGTGATTGGCCCCTCTTGAATGCCTTGGTCAATACGGCTTGCGGAGCTTCATGGGTCAGTCTTCATCATGGAGGCGGAGTCGGCATGGGTTACAGTCAGCACGCGGGGCAAGTGATCGTGGCTGACGGAACGCAGGAAGCTGCGCTTCGCCTGGAGCGAGTCTTAACCGCGGATCCTGGTATGGGACTCTTTCGTCATATCGATGCGGGCTATGAAGAAGCTGCACAGGTGGGGAGAGAGCGGGGACTCAAGTCACTGTGGATTTAATTTTTTATGTTTCCGATTTCAATTTCTCAGGTCTCGCCTTCAGTTGAGGAACTTGCTTCGACTTGTTTTACTGCCGAAGCGGGTATCCTGCCTTTGCAGCTTTTTGCTTTGGAGTCAGAAGCATCAATTAAAGATGAGGTGCTAATTCTTTTTCCTTCGCTCTTGGGATTAAAATGATCCATTGCCCGCTTGATCAAACGCAAAGAGTCTTTGTCGAAATATTCTTCGGGCTTTGAATCAATTCCAGTAGTGACATAGTTTACAAATCTTTTGGTCGGTTGCTGCTTAAGAACATTGAGAGCCATCTGATTCAAGTCGCCCTGGCTATTTCCTTCAAGTTCCACCATCAATGAGCCCGGCGAGCTCGTCAAGATAGTGCCTTCGCTGGACGGAGCCTGATACACGGAGGTGTCTAGGCCCTTGCCAGCAGCAATTTGCAAAGCTGAATGGTTGATATATTGATCGTCAATTGGAACCATCACATTCGCGCCACGAGTTCGTTGTTGTTTTGAATTGATTCCCTGCTTATCAAGAAAGCTATTAATGAACTGCCCGGCTGTTGTGATCGTTTTCAAACTGGAACCGGGCGGAAGGTTGTTTACGACGTCCTCCCATTCATTGCTTGGTGCCAGGGCGCGGACTCTTTGCCTGGAGCTTCCATCGCTGTTGAGATGAGACTCAAAATAAAATTTTCTTCTTGTTTCCGGATCCATTCGATTAAGCCAGTCCACTGTTTCTTCCAATGAACCCTTCGTCCTGATACTCGCGGCCTTGAAGTCACTCATTTTGTGGGACTCAAGCTCGATCTCCGTCACCACACCAAGAGATCCCTGCCCACCGCCTTTGAAAACTTTCAATAAGTCTTCTGGGGATAGGCCGTCAATAGTCACAGGTACTTTTCGTCCCGCAGAATCAATGGCAATGATTTTATCTTTATCAACCGTGTAGGTGATTCCATCTTTAAGAGATACAAAAGTAACCTTTTTAGGCCCTTGGCTCCAAATCCGAGATAAGGTGTTGCGCTCAGACCACCACCAAGAACATTTCCAATCACGCCAACATCTGGGCAGGTACCCGCCGCCAAAATCCGATTGTTTTGGCTAAGGACATCGTACAAGCCTTTCATTTTTGTCTTCTTAGAGTTGATTGTGGTTCCTCCAAGAACCGCGCCAGAGCGGACTGTCACCAGACCGGTGTTTGAATCAAGCTTCACTCCGTTGCCGCTGCCTTTGAGCTGAGTTGTATCGATAACAATGTTCGAATTCGAGCTGCGATTGTCAAAAGAATGACCTCGGCCACGGATGGTAAAACGCTGACCGCGGGATCTTAAACCACGGATCAGGTTTCCGAGCTCAGCTTCATTTTTCGGTTGATAGACTCGATCTGGTCTCTGACAAGGTGAAGGGTAATACGTTTTTGTTGCTAGCTGATAGCCTGCAGAAGCCGCGGTCAAGAAAGAGACTCCAAAGTCGGTAGTTCCGTTGGCTGTTCGCTTGTTGTTCTGGGCATGTCCTAGCTTTGAAAAAAGGCTCAAACCTGAAAAAGTACTTAACAATGGAGCTGAAGAAAGTCCGAGATAAACTGAGGTGAATTGAGTTAAGAATCTCTTCTTGGTTTTTTCATTCATAGTCCTTTGAATTGTTTTGAAATTCCGTTTTTCAAAAATTGCAGAAGTATTTTGATCAAATATAAATGGCAGCAATCTGAGTGCCGACTGTAAAGTGTTGAAGATATTTTGTTTCAAACTGAGAATCGATTGAGTATTATTGATTTTTTTAGAATGGGATTTTGCAATTGCTCTGGAACCGGAATTTTTCATAAATGATGGAAATTTGTAAATTTTGCGAATTTCCAAAGAAAAAAGATTGTTCGGAGTTCTACTTTCGAGGTCAACCGTTTTTGGGCGCTGTTTGTCTGAGATAAATTCGA